>ULPW01005384.1_pt1 | contig 76268 bp, 73 predicted proteins | sample 1953871 | NCBI WGS metagenome assembly ULPW01 (sample SAMEA4835639, study PRJEB28245) | human gut metagenome | biome: gut microbiome; material: fecal sample | place: Denmark | collected 2008 | reverse complement strand
TCATCCAGAACGGATAGCCACCTGCCGCAGATGCGAGGCAACCGGGTAGTGGCAAGAACCTGATTGCCCGTTGCAAACCGGCACTACGCACTCACAAGCACAGGTATAGCAAAACAGCAACTGAACATATAAGACATCTACGACAAGGAGGAAAACCATGGCAGCTGAGGAATTGAAGGTAATCATCGAGAACCTGCAGAAACAGGGTAAGATGGCGTTTCTGGAAAAGACCACGCCGGAGAAGATTGAGGCTTTCGAGAAGGAAAACGCAGTCACCCTTCCGGAAAAATACAAGGCTTGGCTCCTGTTCTCGGACGGCGGGGAACTCTTCCTGCCTGCCGGTGTGCAGTTCTATGGCGTTGAGCACAAGCCCCTCATGAATGTGAATTGCGATGACCGACCCAGTGACGACTATGTTGTCATCGGTGCCTTAGCCTCGGGCGACCCGATTCTGTTCAAGAAGAACAGCGAGGAGGTTGCTATCTGCAATCTCGAAGGCGGGAGAATCGAAGATGACGAGAAGTATTCGGATTTCAACGCTTTCCTGATTGACCTTCCCAGTGGCATTCTCGGGATAGGAGAGTAGTCCTATGTCGAGAAGAACTAAAGACGCGCACAAGGCGATTCTTGATGCGTGGAAGCTGGAAGCAGACCTCATTCAAGAAGGAAAAGGAACACGGGATTGGACGGCGCAACAGCAAAAGGATATCCTTGAAAAAGGCAAAGCCTACGATGACGATGGGGTCGCGTTTCATGGACATCATATGCGCAGTGCAGAAAAGCACCCGGAATGTCAGGGCGACCCGCAAAATATCCAGTTCCTGACAAGGAATGAACACTTGGAGGCACACGGCGGATGCTGGCAGAATCCAACCAACGGGTGCTTTGACCCTACCACAAAAACCACACTGGATTTTGGGGACGGGCCTGTAAAACCTTGCGATAAAATCACACTTTCAGACCCGATAGCCTTGCCGAAACCGATAGAGGAGCCGCAGAAAGAAGCGGCGGCTAAGGTGTCTGAAGAAACTGCGCAAGGACCTCCGTAGCAGGTGGCTGAGAAGCCTGAAATCGCTCTTGCAAAAACGCAGACAGTGAAATCGGCGGTAAAAGTGACTGAAAAGAAGCAAGGAAATTTGATAGCCAGAGTAGGTAACCATATAGGAAACACAGTTAAAGTGGTTGTGGGATTTGCTAAGGAACATCCAAAAGAAACCGTTATGGCAATAATTGCTTTGCTAATCGTTGGTGGAAGTGCATATTCTGCAAGCCGCCAAGACGAAAGCGGTGACAGTGGCAGCAGTGACGGCTTGGACATTGACTTCAACAAGTATAGCGACGATGCCATACCATCAGAGATTGGCGCAAAATCAGACCCAGAGCCAGAAGATAACTCTTCGTTTGGCGTTGAAGAAGAAAGCAGCGGCGGCAGGCATGCAATCGACGAGTCTGAGTACGAAAAACAGAAAAGGCTAATCCATGGAACACTTTGCAACCTTCCCAAAGGACAAAAGGCAAGCGAACGGGCAAAGAAAAATGCTGAGGATGATGGTTATGAGTTGGAAGAAGGCAAAACCTATCGTGTGACGCACCAGATGGACGTGTGGTGCAAGAAAAAGAACGAGGAATGATTAGCTTGCTCGTTTCCGCGCAAATGACGAATCAACGCGATATGCTTGGTGCGTGTATCGCCGTTTCCGTTTAGTGTGAAAAATCCAGAAATATTCGTGTAAATATACGCATAAAAATCGCTGAAAATAACACTAAACGACACGAATGACAAAAACGGGACCAACAAAGGACAAAGCTATGAAATTCGTGGACAATTATGATAAATTGAGATATACTTTTGATAGAGCAAAATGTTGTATAAAGTGAGGTGTGGTTCCGCGTGTTGTTTTTACTGATGAACAAAGATACAAAGTGGCTTTTGTTTGATTGCTATGAGGACGAGTTCGGTTTTGTGGCAGGCAAAGAAATTGAATGGTATACAGAATCTCGACCTATCGGATACGATAACATTGGCGATTTTCTTGATGCACGCAAGGCACCTAAGCACAGGAAACACATCGCAGAGCTACTGAAAAAGTATGGTTGTGAATCCATCGAAAATTTTCTAAAATTAACTCACGCACTTTCTCTCAATGACACATTCTGGGTTAAGGAACCAGAAAGTACCCTGTCTTGGAACGATGTTTCCCTGTATCGCAACGAGTTCGACGAATTGGTTTCCAACGCAGCTTTCGATGGCGTCATCTCTTCAACAACCCTTTCTTCGACATCTCCTGAATTTGGAACAGACGGTGCGTATGCTAAGTGCTGGCAGCGGGAAAATGGCACGGCCTACCTGTACAAAAGCGGCAGCGACACCTACGAAATCGAACCGTTGTCTGAATACCTCGCTACTCAGGTAGCAGATATTCTTTGCCGAAACAATGCAAAGTACGAACTTGCCTTTTATCATGGACGGTTGGCGTCGAAGTGCAAGCTGTTTACCAGCGAACGGCTTGGGTTAGCGAAGATGTCGGTATTGCCGGTTTCCAATCGCAAGAATCCCGCTGCATTTCTTAAATTCGCTGAACAATACGGCAGCGAGGACCTTATGCGCCGGATGTTCGTATTGGACGCGCTTATTCTCAACATCGACCGCCACTTAGGAAATGTCGGGTTCCTTTTCGACAACGATACGATGCAAATTACCGGAATGGCTCCTGTATATGACAACAACCGCAGCCTGCTGTTCCAATTCGATACAGAAGCCCTTGAAAAGAACCCGGAGTGGTGCATATCGAAGTGCGAGCCGAGGGTTGGCGGGGATTTCATCAAGACGGCACAGGCGATGCTTACCGATGATTTGCGTGCGGAACTAAAGAACATGGCAGGCTTTAGATTCAAGAAACCTGAGAGCATTGATGTGCCGAAGGACCGGCTGGATGCGTTAAGCAAAATCTTCAACCTGCAGCTGAATAAAATACTGCAATAATTTACGAGCATAGGGAGTCGTGGAATGCGACTCCCTTTTCTGCTGCTGTTTGTTGAAGAAGGAAGCTCCTTTGCTTAGAGCAGGCAAACTATGCACTTGCCAGAAACTTGCTAAACACTTGTCAGGGGCTTGTTAAGGACTTGCTTAGGCTTGTTAGGAGGGTAGTTTTCTATATACCCATTGTACAGGTATAGGCTCTAGTAAGATTCTTCCGTTCTGAACGATGCAGGAGGGGCTGACTCCGGCAGGCAACCGGCGGGGCGGCAGGCGCGGTAAACCTTAGCGGAAGAATTCATCCAGAACGGATGGCCGTTTCCCGTGGCAGAGAGCCATACGGGTCGCAATCACAAAGAAAGCCGCTTGTCAATAGCGAAGAGCCAAAATTAAAAGTTTCGTTTTGGAAAATATACCAAAGCCACTGCCCGGCATCGGCGGAAGATAATCCAAATCAGGGCAACCAAAACTTGCCGTTTTCGATAGGCTTCTAATTGCTATTTGGTAATGCCTGTCGTATAATATATATAATAGTGTAGGCGGCTAGACAAAACGAAGGATTTCCGGGTTAGATGACGGCAAGGAGATGCGGCATGGCGGATAAAGCGGTGGTGCTGGATTTAGATGTCCGGGACGGGGCGTGTGCGTTTCCGAGCAGTATAGAGGACGCCTTGAAGGAAGCAGATGCACAACGGATTCAGCCGGATGAACAGCTGAGTGAAACGCTCGATACCATCAAGGCATTGACCCCCGAATGCGATAAGCTCGATTACATCTTAGCTGCCAGCTCCGGCGCGTTGTGCGGATTACATAACATCGGACGAGTATGAATACTGCCTAAGCGAATTTTTGAGACGAAATGGTGGAGTGGTTCGACTGCCGAATAGTGAACTAAAGAAAAGACTTGCCGGATTGAAAAGCAAGTTTGAAAATTGTGATTGCAAGTGAATATATGATAATAATGGGAAAGTATTTTGGAACCGATGGCTTCCGTGGCGAAGCTGGCATCACTTTGACCGCCGACCATGCCTACAAGGTTGGCCGCTTCCTTGGCTGGTATTACAACGCACTGCGTGAGCGCAACGGCGACAACGAGCCTGCCCGCATCGTCATCGGTAAGGACACCCGCCGCAGCTCCTATATGTTCGAGTACAGTCTGGTCGCAGGTCTGACCGCTTCCGGCGCAGATGCCTACTTGCTGCACGTCACTACCACCCCTTCCGTGGCCTACATTGCCCGTGTGGATGACTTTGATTGCGGCATCATGATTTCTGCCAGCCATAATCCCTACTACGATAACGGCATCAAGCTGATCGACTGCTATGGTGAGAAGATGCCGGAGGAAATCTTGCTGTTAGTCGAGGATTACATCGACGGAAAACTCCATGTGTTCGATAAGGACTGGCCGGAGCTGCCCTTTGCCCACCGGGAACACATCGGCTGCACTGTGGACTATGTGTCCGGTCGTAACCGCTACATGGGATACCTGATCAGCCTCGGAATCTATTCCTTCAAGGGTGTCAAGGTCGGTCTGGACTGTGCCAACGGCTCCAGCTGGAACATTGCCAAGTCTGTGTTTGATGCTCTGGGAGCAGATACCTATGTCATCAATGCACAGCCCAACGGTCTGAACATCAACAACAATGCAGGTTCCACCCACATCGAGGGCTTGCAGAAGTTCGTGGTAGAGAAGGGGCTGGACATCGGTTTTGCCTACGACGGCGATGCTGATCGGTGCCTGTGTGTGGATGAAAAGGGAAATGTCATCACTGGCGACCACATCCTGTACATCTACGGCTGCTACATGAAGGAGCGTGGCAAACTTCTGACCAACACCGTCGTTACCACGGTCATGTCCAACTTTGGTCTGTATAAGGCTTTTGATGAGAAGGGCATCGGCTATGCCAAGACCGCTGTGGGCGACAAGTACGTCTATGAGTACATGGCAAAGAACGGCTGCCGTATCGGCGGTGAGCAGAGTGGTCATATCATTTTCTCCAAGTACGCCAGCACTGGTGATGGTATCCTGACCAGTCTGAAAATGATGGAAGTAATGCTTGCCAAGAAACTGCCCATGAGCAAGCTGGCTGAGCCGCTGAAGATCTACCCGCAGGTACTGGAGAATGTTCGTGTGACCGATAAAAAGGTCGCACAGGACGACGAAGCAGTGCAGGCAGCAGTCAAAGCCGTAGCCGAGGCACTGGGTGACACTGGCCGTATCCTTGTCCGTGAATCTGGTACGGAGCCTGTTGTGCGTGTGATGGTGGAAGCCCCTGACCATGATACCTGCCAGAAGTATGTGTCTCAGGTTGTAGAGACCATTAAGAGCAGAGGCTACGGAGTTTGAGTGCAAACCTGAAACGAGGATGCGGAATCCTGTTGATTGCATCTGTGGTTCTTCTGTCTATCTTGGCGTTGCTGCCTGATGCGGATGTTGACCACGATGCAGGATATACTTCCTCAGAGCTGAGTATCCGAGAAACCGTAGATGGAAGCGTGACCAGCACAAGCTATGTGAATCCTGATGGTGCAATCACAGATGCCATTGATATGGACTATGCGACCGTGTGTAGAATGCGTGATGATAGCGGCCGAGTTGTAGAGGAACGTTATCTTGATGCAAACGGAGACCCTGTGGCAAGGTATGGGGATTATTATGGATTATCGTATGAATACGATAAAACGAGTACGGTAATCACATATCTTGATGGCGAAGGTAATCCGATAATACTCAGTGACGGATATTCTATTATTGTAAGAACGCAGGTTGGTGGCGGGGCTTCCGATGATTTCTACTACGATTTGAACGGACAGCAGGTACAGTGCTCCGGTGGATACTATGGGGCTCATCGTGAGTTTAATACTGAAGGCCAGAACACTAGTTTGACATTTCTCGATAAAGACGGTCATGCGGTGAGCACTTCATCTGGATATGCGATTAAGACATATCAGCGTGATAGGAATGGAACTATTGTCGGTGAGCAGTATTTTGACACAGAAGGGAATCCTGTAAGGCCTTTACTTGGTCAGTATGGCGAGTCATACCAGCGCAACGAGCAAGGACACATCGGCCAGATCACTTATCTTGACGCAGATGGCAACCCCGACCCTACCAATGCAGGCTATACCATCCTCAAACGTACCTATCATAGAGATGGCACAGCAGATACGGATATGTATTTTGATGCGGATGGCAATCTAAAAGCATTGTCTAAAGGGCAGTACGGTATCAAACGCAGTGGCAAGGCGAACCTTCTGCTTGACAGAAACGGCAACGTTATGCTGTGTGTGGACAACCTTCTGAATGGCTTCCCATACATGGTAGTTGTTTTTGGCTGCGTTGTCTGTTTGCTGATAATTGTTCTTCCGAAGAGTTTAAGCGTAGTACTGACGATTGTTTATGTGGCTTTCATCCTTTATGAAACGCTGATATTCCGCGAGTCAGGAGATGCAAGAACGAATTTTGTTCTGTTTTCCTATGCAGAGCGTTTCCTGACAGAGCAATCTGTGAGAGTTGGAGTTATCAACAACATCTGGCTCTTCGTACCGTTGGGAGCAGGTTTATACAGGATAATACAGAAGAAGTGGGTGCTACTTGTTCCATTTTTGATGTCTGTGGCAATCGAAACGACCCAGTATATTACGGGACTTGGCATCGCAGAGTTCGATGATGTGTTCGGTAATACGATGGGCGGTTGGATCGGTGTGCTGACAGCATGGGCGTGGCTGAGCAGAAAAATGAGCGTGAAAAATAGAACATAAGGAAGTATATATGTCTGATTTTCTTCGTTATCCTTGAAAAAGACTACAGGATAGTATATATTTGAGCTGTGGGGAGTTTTCTCACAGCTTTGCCGCTCGATACTTTGCACACCTCTACGTGGTGGGCGGCAGGCAACACAGCATGGGTGCTGTGGCTAAGACGCAAAGAAAGAATATTGCTGCTTATTGCTTTACTTTGGACTTGGATGAGTTGCATGAAGGTCACGCTAAAAGGATTCGGATTTGTGAAAAGCATTGAAGTTGACGGAGGCGCGCTAATGAAAGCTGGAATTGTGACTTATGTGTTGGCTCAGATGGGGACATCTACAGGTGCGTATGGGGTTCGTAGCCGGACGACCGCATGAAGCAACATTCAAGAAAGAAGTGGGCGTTAATAAACAGATTGCACCTTGAGGGTAATTCCTCTGGGCCCCACCATTTTGATAATATATGGCCATTGTGCTGAGATAGGAATACTATATGATAGAGCTAAAGGGAAAACACATCTGCGAAAAGTGTGGACAAACATATTCATGGATAGCTCGAAGACCTGAAAAAAACGAAATAGTAATTGGACACATGAAAGATTGGAATTCGCAACATATTAGTTCTTTTGAGATTACTCCCTATGGATACAGCGTTGTAGGTGTATGTCCGAATTGCGGGCAGCATTCTTTAAAAAATCTTGCAGAGAAATAAGCATAAAATGGAGGTATCATCCTATGCCCAGAACCAAAGGCAGCAAGAACCGTGTTACCGCAGCTACCGACTTCGATGCTCAGATCGCAAAGTTGCAGAAAGACAAGGCAATGCTCGAAGAAGGTCTCTCCAAGACTGTCGCCCAGATCGAAGAACTGAAAACCGACATCAAGTCCCTGCGTGAAGGACTAAAGCCGCAGAAGGCAGAGATCAAGCGGACTGAGAAAGAAATCGCAAAGCTGGAGGCCAAGAAGGCAGCCGCCGAGGCGAAGGCCGCCGAAGCTGCTAAGAAGGTCGAGGCTGAGGCTGTGCTAAAGAAGCTGCTGGCATCCGGCATGTCGGCAGATGAGATCCTCGAAAAGCTGAAATAGTAGTTTTAGAGCCGTGTGTTCTTCTCCTGCGTTGGAGTTTGAACACACGGCTCTATTTTATTCTTCATCTTCAGCTCTTGCCCGGAGCAGGTCTTGCACCTCTTTCTCTGTGGCTGGCCGGATAGCAGCTCTTTCCTGAAATTTGACCTTGCCGCAATCAGGGCAGCGGTCAGGCAGCGACTCTGCCTCAAAGCAGTAATGGCAGACATCGCAGAAATAGTAGTTCAAGGCGTTTTGCACTTCCTTTGTCATGTAGGAGTTTATATGTCATCAGGACAATTTGAGAGGTCATAAACAGGATGGCAGGTCTGTTCTGGTAGTCCGTTTTGCCGCAGTCTGGGCAACGGTCGGGCAGCGACTATGCCTCAAAGCAGTAATGGCAGGCATCGCAGAAATAGTAGGTCACAGTGCTTGCACTTCCAACCTTCGTGATGTTTATGTCTCATCGGGATATTTTTCAATCCCAAGGTAGTCCTCAATATTAGTGATGCCCTCACCGGAAAGATCAGCAATGTCATCGAAGGGGATGACAACAGGCAACTCCTTCTCGATGCCCACAGCTTTTCTATCACTGTCCTGCATGACTTTCAGTTCTCGATAAACTGGGTCGATCATAACAACTGTACCAGTCAGACTAATGTATTTTCCGGTGCTCTCTGTGGTTCGGACAAAGTATCGCACTACGACCTTCATGCCTTTCTTGACCTGCAGGAGCTTGTCGGATAGATTGTTCTTCTCCTCATCAGAGAGTTCGACCTTCTTCATCAGCAGCTTGCTGGCTCCCTCACTGGAAATCTCATCATCGAAGCCACGCAGCGCAGCAAAGGGGCTGAATATCTTTGCCCGATTTGAGAGTGCCATCCGGGGATGCTTTACTGGAGGTTCAGGACGGCTGAGATGGAGGATGTCCGCATACTTCCGAGCGACGGTTCGTCCCTCTTTGGTATTCTTGAAGTCTGCCATGGAATCCTCCTTGTTTCGTTATTTAGCCTTATGGCCGCCGATCTGACCGTTCCGTTCTCGCATAGTGGCTCCTTCCAGATAGTTGGTGCCCTTCAGAACAGCGTTTTTTCCGAACTTCTTCTTGATACCGAGCATGGTCGCCTGTAGCGATTTCTCCCGCTCCAGCTTGCTGGTGTCAGTGAACAGATCCACTTGCAAGATGCCCTGATCCTTGACCACACGGTTTGCTGCGATTGTTATTCTCCGCACAGTCAGATTTCTGTTGGCAATGCGGTCGAACAGTTCTGTGGTAGCGGCCATCAGTTGGCTGCTGAGATTGGTCGGATTGTCCAGTCGTGTACTGCCGTGGGCACCCTTCGGAACAGTGCGGCCGTAGTGATCGATGTGGACAGGACCGTGATAGATGCCCTTGTCACAGTTTTCCCGGTCATAGCCGATGTCCAGTGTCAGGCTGTCCGTGACCAGCCCCTTGTCCGTGAGATGGAATACCAGACTGTCGGTCATCTCCTGGACGATGATTCGAGCCTTGTCATAGGAATAAGGGCAGGAGAGTACTTGACCTTCAGACAGGCTGTTGGTTTCCGGACGATAGGCGTTGATCTCCTTCATCCCGCAGGGTTCCAGCCCCCAAGCATGGTCGATAAGGATCTCAGCATCTATACCGAACTCCTTATATAGTATCTCAGGAAAGTGAATGCTGGCTCTTGCCAGTTCACCCATCGTATGGATGCCATGTTTTTCCAGCCTGCGGACGGTGCCGGGCCCAGTCTGCCAGAAATCGGTGAGCGGCTTGTGATCCCAGAGCAGATACCGGAAGGATTCTTCATCAAGCTCTGCGATGCGGACGCCGTCCTTGTCCGGGGCAGCATGCTTGGCGGTGATGTCCATTGCCAGCTTCGCTAGGTATAGATTGGTGCCGATCCCGGCAGTGGCGGTGATGCCGGTGGTGTACAATACCTCCCGAATCATGGTCATGACGAGGTCGTGGGCAGACATTTTATAATGAGTAAGGTATGCGGTGGCATCGATGAATACCTCATCGATGGAATACACCACGATGTCCTCCGGGGCAATGTACTTGAGATAGATGCCGTAAATCTGCCGTGAGATCTTCTCATAGTACGCCATCCGGGGTGGTGCCACCAGATAGGATACTTCAAGAGAGGGATCGGCGGCGAGGGCAGTGGCATCGTAGGACGCAGCCGCAAGAGAGGGAACCCCATCTTTGTACACAGCGGTCTTGTTCCGGATGGCATCCCGCAGACGACCGTTGTTGACCTCTTTGACACGCTGCACGACCTCGAATAGTCGAGCTCGACCGGGAATGCCGTAGGACTTCAGGGATGGGGACACAGCCAGGCAGATGGTTTTCTCTGTGCGGCTGGCATCGGCCACGACCAGATTGGTGGTCATCGGATCGAGATGCCGTGCGGCGCATTCTGCCGAGGCATAATACGACTTGAGGTCTATCGCAAGATATGTGCGCTGCGCCATGCTGTGTCACTCCCTTTCCGTGGTGGATTTCGCAATGTTATTTGCTTGCTTTTTCAAGTTCCTTGATTTTTTCCTTAAGAGAATCGATTTCCTGCGTTTGCTGATGGAAAATCTCGCGGTTAGCTTGCTCGTTCTTGTTATAGGCCAGAGCAAGAACCACCAGAGCCAGACGAAGTTCCTCGTCTGGAATGATCTTGCAGGCTTTAATCATTTCATCTTGGTCGGTAATCTCGGCGAGTGTACTCAGTTTCTCAAAGATGGTCATTGATAAAACTCTTTCGTTGGATGAGCTTATTGTGCCGTTCGCTCCACATACCAGCGGCCAAGCCGTCCGGTGAAACGAGGGTCGATGTGCTCAAAGAACAGGTGCTTCTCCTGTCCTTGGATCAGGACAGTGAAACAGTCACCATTGCAGTCGTTGTCAGCGGTTCCTGCCGGCCGGAAGTCACGGACGGTTTCGATAGGAAATGTCCTGCCATCCGCCCAAGTGATGGATGTTGGTTGCATATAGCCGGTTGAATCAAACTCCGAGGCGACCTTTACATAGACACGCTCGATCTTGATTCGTTTGGGTATTGCCATGTGGGTCACCTCCGATCCTTAGTGCTTGGCCTGCAGGAAGCGGTTGTCGATATCAACGGGCAGTTGGAGGTGCTCACCGCGGCGGATCAGGCTGTACATCTTAAACGCAAAAAAAGGCGCTGGAATGCAGAGCTCTTTGGCAACGCTGAAAAAGTCGGTGTTGCCGGAGTGAATCAGATCCAGCACTTCCTCATCATCCAGTAACAGATCAGCGGCGAAGAAATTGGCCTCTCTTTCCAGTCTGCCGGTGGCCTGGTAAATGTCGAAATCCTGCATGGCCTGACACCGCAGGTGGTTTGAGTGTTCAAATATATGCCCAAGTTCATGACCGGCAATGACACGCTGCTCTTCGTAGGGAAGGTGAGGATTAACGGCTATGTATCGGACACGATTTACAATCGTAGCGAAGCCACGCAGACCATCCGCATCGAGTGATCTGGCAGGCCAGAGCTTTGTGTTTGGCATCGCATCGATCAATTCAAAAGGGTCACGGGTACCATATTTTTGAATCAGTTTTTGAGTATCGTCAAAGGTTTGAAGTTGTGTCATTCTTTCACCAACTTTCTGGCAGAAGATCAGGTGCCGTTATCTTCTGCATTCTTCCGGTATTTCTTCGGCGCGAACTTTTCACGTGCCACCTTCTTGGAATCCATAAAGATCCGCTGCATTTCAATGGCAAACGCCTTCTGATCTTCCTCCGAAAGAGAACCGCCGGCGAATAGCTCACGAGTCTGGCTGAGAATCTCGCTGGCCTGTGCCTGACCGCGCCGCCCATAGAAGGAGCCTACCTCGGTCATAAACGCCTCATTTTCGGTCATCAGATAATTGACGTCCGTTTCAAGCAGCTCGGCCAGCTTTGCATACATATCGCGAGTGCGGGGATAGGTGGTACCGGCCTCATAACCGCCAATGGTACGGCGGGTTACGCCCATCTGTTTCGCAAGTTCCTCCTGAGACCACCCCTTCTGCGTGCGGAGGTCTTTTAGTTTTTCCCCGAAGTTCATTGCTAGTGCTCCTTTCCCTAGATGATGTTTCCCCTGGACGTTTGCTCTAAATGTGTTATTGACAAGAGCTAAGAATGTCGTTATAATCGGAATGGGAAAACTGATTTCGCATTTATTATATCAATGGGAAAATAACCTGTCAAGAGGTTTGCATTGAAATGAGAAGTTTATTTTCTCATAGTGTGCAAAAGATGACACAGCAAAGAGGCCGATAGAAGACGAGGGGGGCGAGGAATTGGAGTGCTTTTCGCATGATATGGGACCTGTTGTCCGTATGGCTCGACCAGAAAGCCTCAATGAAATAGATGAATATGTGAATCCGTTCTGCACAGAACTGGACGAGATCGGATCATTTCAGAGTTACTGCATCGGGCACTTTGAGCACGAGTGGTTGGATGCGCTGGGTCAAATGATCGCAGAGGGACGAGTACCGATTACGGATGCACCGAGGGTGGATGATCCAACAGAGCTGCGCCACATGGATAGCGGATACATTCATAGGATGGAGTTTTCACGTCTGGATCGGGGGCACTTCTATGCGGATGCCATCGTATAATGAAGCCAACGGATTAGAAAAGATTCTGCCGCAGACATTGACGTATACTTAAAGCAAAGTGTCAAAACTTATTTTGCTGTGAGCGCGGACACACTTATGAGCAGGCGATGGACAGATTGACGGTGTCTTTTGCCAGGCCGCGATAAAACTGCCAATTAAAATTATAACGAGGTATCCTCCATTTTTATAATGGAAAACTTATACCATAAAACAGCGAAGATAGGTGGTTATTGCAACAACTGCCCCTTTGTCTGACCATCAATTACTGGAAAATGCGGTTCATCTCATTCTGTTTCCACTCCCAACAGGTATGCACATAGCGCTTTAATGTAATGTCCGAGCTGGCATGCCCCAACAGCTCACTCAACGTTTTTATGTTGCAACCTGCTTGCAGGCAGGTCGTTGCAAAAGTATGTCTCAGAGCATGCGGATTCACTACCGTGACGCCAGCACTTTTTAAATAGCAGCGCAAGCTTTTCCGGTAGCAACGCGGCTCAACAGGTTTGGATTCATTGCCCGACAAAAACCAGGCTTTGCAGCTTTCTTTCTGCTGCAACTGCTTCAGCATACCCCAAATGCCGTGAGGAATCGGGATTTTTCTCTCGGAGCTTCGCGTTTTTGGCGACTGAATGACAACCCTCGTTTGGCCTGCACCCACATAAATTCGTTTTACTGTCCGTTCAATGGATAAAATGCCATGTTCTAAATCAAAGTCGGCCCACTGTAGGCCGCAGACTTCACCTATGCGCAGTCCCATCTGCATCATGAGCAGTGCACCGAGTTTCCGAGTAGTTGGGGCAAATTCAACATAGCTCTGCAAGCATTGCTGTTCAGATTTGCTGAGCGTAGCAGGTGTAGCCATAGGTGGTTTTGCCATCTTAACGTCAATCTCAAGTGACCGCATAAGGTGCAAGTGTGCTGCATATCGGCAAATGCGGCGTACAAGCACAAGACATTCGCGCGCCATAGTCGCCCCTAATGGTTTGTGGCTGTTGTCTGTTGGCGTGATAATCTCAAGTAACGACCTTTCTAAGGTATATTCATCCAACTCTTGCACACGATAGTCGCCAAGTACAGGAATTATGTAATGCTTCAAAGTATACTGATAGTGTGTAATGGTCGACGCTTTGACCCCTAAAGAAATGGAGCCTTCCCAATTATGAGAAAGCTCCTGAAATGTTGGATTCTGTTCCGACAGTGCGCTGGCTCTGACCTCGGCCTTGCGCATTGTCATTTTCTTTTTTACTTCGGTGTAACTGTGTCCGTATACATATCCCCAAATTGCTGTTCGATCAGGCTTGCGGCCCTTGATATATCGACCCTCCCAACGACCATCTTTACGCTTACGAATGTTCTCTCCTCGTCTTGCCATGTGAAACCTCCCCCGTACTAAGTCGTAATTTGATAACAATTGTCACATATTGGTTGCTTTGCCGAAAAAAAATTCTGCATATCTGGTGAAATTGACAATTTCAAATCCGGTATAATTTAATATTACATGATTTCTTGAAAAATGTCGGCTTATGTGTTATTATACTATAAATGGATTATACATATATAAACAAAAAGCGAGGTATCCTCCATTATAAAAATGGAAAATACTTTGCGAGGAAGTGGGTGGGCAATATGGCGCTGGATCTGTATGAGCATAATGCGAATGCTTACATGGCCGCGTACGAGATGATGGACAAATACGGCAAAGCTGCTATTGTTCACCCCACCGGTACGGGTAAGAGCTATATCGCGTTCAAACTCATTGAAGCTCACCCAAATGAAATGATTATCTGGCTTTCCCCCAGCGAGTACATCTTCAAGACCCAGCGGGAGAGCTTACTGCACCAAGACCAGGACTTCCCACTTCAAAATGTACGCTTTTATACGTATGCCAAGCTGATGTGCAGTACGCCAGAGCAGCTTAACCAGATAGCCGAACAGAACCCCACCTACATTATACTGGATGAGTTTCATCGAATTGGTGCGAAATTTTGGGGTGAGAGCACGCAAAGGCTGTTGGATCTCTGCCCACGTGCAAAACTGCTGGGTTTGACCGCCACCAATGTACGCTACCTCGATAATAACCGCGATATGGCCGAGGAACTGTTCAATGGTCATGTTGCATCTGAAATGACCCTGGGCGAGGCAATCGTCCGGGGAATTTTGCCTGCCCCGAAATATGTGACCACGGTTTTTAAATACCAGCAGGACTTGGCACGGTATCAGTCGCGAGTTGACAATCTGCGCAGCCCGGGCGAACCAGAAATATCTGGACGCTCTAAAGCGTGCCCTGGAGCAAGCGGATGGACTGGACAAGGTTTTTGCCCGTCATATCACCAACAAAAGCGGCAAGTACATCGTGTTTTGCTCCGGCAAGGATCACATGGACGAGATGATTTCCCATGTGCCGGAATGGTTTGCGGCTATTGATACAAAACCTACTGTGTACAAAGCCCTGTCTGATGACCCCGCCACAGATAAGGCCTTTGCGGCCTTTAAGGCAGACAACAGCAAGCACTTAAAGCTTTTGTTCTGCATTGACATGCTCAATGAGGGCGTCCATGTCGAGGGCATCTCGGGCGTCATTCTGTTCCGTCCGACGATTTCGCCTATTATCTACAAGCAGCAGATTGGTCGCGCTCTGACAGCAGGGGATAGCGCGACACCGTTGATTCTGGATGTCGTCAACAACTTTGAGGGCCTGTCCAGCATCAGCGGTCTGCAAAATGAGATGGCTGCCGCCGTGCAGCGTCTCTACGCCAACGGTGAGAGTGATAAGGTCGTGACTGACCGTTTTGAGGTTGTGGAGCGGGTCCATGACTGCCGCGTGCTGTTCGAACAGCTGCAAAGCAGCCTGTCCTCGACGTGGGATCACTACTTCTCCGAGGCAAGCATCTACTATGCCGACCACGGCAACTTGGACATTCCGCGGCGCTACAAGACTCCCATGGGCTTGAGCCTTGGCGCGTGGCTGCAAATTCAGCGGCAGGTTCGCAGTGGCAAGCGTGCCGGAAGCCTGACTCAGCAACAGATTGAACGCCTTGACAGCATCGGTATGCGCTGGGACAACTACAGCGACTTGGCCTGGGCAAAAGGCTATGATGAAGCCACGCAATATTACGCTAGGCACGGCAACCTCATAGTGCCCGTAGAATGGAAAACAAAAGATGAGTTCCCGCTGGGAAGCTGGATTTCCAACAAGCGCACCGAGAAGGCCGCTGGCAGGCTGGACGCGGAGAAGGTGAGCCAACTGGAGAGCATCGGCATGGTCTGGGATGCCTTCAGCGAAAAGTGGGAGCAGGGCTTTGCTGCTGCGGCAAAGTATTATGCCGACCACGGCAATTTAGTTGTGCCTGTGTCCTACACCACAGAGGATGGGCTGCGTTTAGGGGTCTGGGTTAGAAACCAGAAACAAACTTATGCCAACGGAACATTGCAGCCTGAAAAGGCCGAACGGCTGGAAAGCATTGGAATTCTTTGGGAGCAAAGCAACTTAGACTTCAAGTGGAACGAGGCTTACGAAGCGGCCAAATTGTATTTTGAGGAAAACGGCAGCCTGAATGTGCCCATCGGCTATACAACCCCTGACGGTATAGCTTTGGGCAAGTGGGTGGCCCGTCAGCAGTATGCCTACAAAAGCTCGAACAATAGCAATTGCAAACTGACTTCGGCGAGGGTCACTTTGCTGGAAAAGATCGGCATGCAGTGGGAAAAGTCTAACCCGTGGCAGCATAAGTACAATTTAGCGTGGGATTATCTGCAAATGCACGGCAACCTGCAAATCCCGGCCAAATATAAAACAGCGGACGGCATCTGGCTGGGCCGCTGGTTGTACGACCAAAAGGTCCTGCTGCGCAAGCAGTCACCCCGGCTAAGCGCCGAACAGACAAATAAATTACGGAAACTGCTGGATGAGGATACGGCAGGTAAAGCATGCTGAAAAGATTGAGGAGAAATCATGACGAGGTTTAGACACGACCTGATTTTGCGGCTTGTAAAAATTATGGATGCAGTGCTGGTGACAATACCGTTTGCACTGTGCTGGTATTTGTACTATGCAAAACACATTGCATCGCCGTTTTACGCAAGAGGTGATTACTTGGTGGTGGCACTGTTCTTTGTGCTTTTCATCATGTTTGGTCGCGTGTACGACGCATTTCTAATGTCGATGTACCGCATATCCGAAATCGTCTATGCGCAGTTTCTGGCGGCGGCAGTCAGCGACTTTATTATGTACGTCGTTATCTGGTTGCTGAGCAAGCATCTGCCCAACATCCTGCCGGGTGTGGCAGCATTAGTTGGACAGCTGATTCTGGCGGCAGTCTGGGCTCGCAGCGCACACCACGCGTACTTTAAGACCTTCCCGCCGCAGGCTACTGCTGTAATCTATGACACGCGCCAAGGTCTGGAAAAGCTGATTGGCCAGTATGGCTTGGATGGCAAGTACAAGGTCGTAGCGACGGCCACGGCAGCAGAGTGTATTGAAAATTTGTCTATGTTGGACGGCATCAACACGGTGTTTATCAGCGGCGTCCACAGCCATGACCGCAACATTATTTTGAAGTATTGCGTCGAAAACAACATCACGATGTTTGTGATTCCCCGCATTGGCGACACGATCATGTCCGGTGCGCACCACATGCACATGTTCCATCTGCCGATGCTCCGTGTGGGCCGCTACAATCCGCAGCCGGAGTACCTTTTTATCAAGCGTTTGCTGGATATTGTGATTTCTGCTGCTGCACTGATTATTTTGAGCCCGATTTTTTTGGTGACGGCCATTGCCATTAAGGCAACGGATCACGGACCTGTGTTTTACAAGCAGACTCGTTTGACCAAGGATGGAAAAGAATTCGGTATTTTGAAATTCCGCAGCATGCGCGTTGATGCCGAAAAAGACGGTGTGGCCCGTCTTTCCAGCGGTGAGCACGATGACCGTATCACGCCCGTCGGAAAGGTGATCCGGGCCTGCCGCGTGGATGAATTGCCCCAACTCCTCAACATATTGCGAGGTGAGTTAAGCATTGTGGGTCCCCGCCCGGAGCGCCCTGAAATTGCAGCTCAGTACTGTGAGGAGATGCCGGAGTTTGCACTGCGCTTACAGGCCAAGGCTGGTCTGACTGGCTATGCGCAGGTTTACGGAAAGTACAACACCACGCCTTATGACAAGCTGACGATGGATCTAATGTACATAGCGCATCCGAGTATTATCGAGGACTTGAAAATCATGTTTGCAACGGTGAAAATCCTGTTTATGCCTGAAAGTACCGAGGGAGTTTCTGAGGGTCAAACCACTGCTATGAGTGGAGAAAACAACTAAATATCGATGATTTTGTACATTTTAATCTGCTAAAAATTGGAAGAAATTCCAGAGTGGAGTCAGGCATAAATGCAGCTCTTACAGTAGCGTTAAGCTGGAAAGCGGGTGAATTGCCCTGCATGGGGGCAATATAGCACTCATGATAGTGCAAAATGCCGAGACCATGGGCGTGAGAGAGAGCAAAACGAGGTCAATTCGAGGCTTTTACGCTCCGAAAAAGCACTTTTATGGATGCGACGGTAGCTCGTGGGTTTATGCCAGATGGAACTGTGATGATATTACCGACACTATGGTGACTTTTACATAGCGGTTTCGGGGTGTCCGGTGAGATTGCGATGATAACATCATCTGCGATTTTATCCCGGTCTTGGAGATAACAAGTCGGATGTGAGCGTGATGGTGATAACCACATGGTCGCAGAGATGCTCATTCGTGTGGGGTAATCCGGCATAAGCAGGGGCGCTACAATAGCGTAGATGAGTGGAACCTGGAATAAAGGCAGGGGCTACCGTAACGAGTGTTGGTGTCATCAGGACTAAAGACGGCGGTTACCGTAGCGTGAATTTGCCGCAGAAACGCTTATTGTGGCGGTACAAGACATAGCGGCAGTGTGACTCACACTGCTGAGGACGATTAGTAGAGCTTTATAAGGAATAAACGGCTCAGACTCTTGGAGAATGAGTCTGGGCTGTAATCTTTGATATGCGGAGAGAGGAATGTAGATGAAAAAGGTATTATTTGTTGCGACCGTTGTAAAGACGCACATTATGGAGTTTCACATTCCATATCTCAAAATGTTCAAAGAAATGGGCTGGGAGACTGCGGTCGCAGCACGGAACGATTATGAGAATCCGGCTGATTGTGTAATCCCTTATTGTGATACCTACTATAATATTCCTTTTGAGCGCAACCCGCTGAAACCGGGCAATTTGAAGGCATATAAAGAATTGAAGCATATAATTGACGAAGGCGAGTACGATATCATCCATTGTCATACTCCTGTTGGTGCTATGTTAACCCGTTTGGCGGCAAAACAGGCACGCAAAAAGGGAACGAAGGTGTTCTATACCGCACACGGCTTCCATTTCTATAAAGGTGCACCAGCAATCAACTGGATTCTGTATTATCCGGTTGAGAAGTGGCTTTCCCGATATACTGATGTTCTTATCACAATCAATAAGGAAGACTATGAGCGAGCAAAGACGTTCAAAGCTGGCAAGGTGTGCTATGTACCAGGTGTTGGAATTGATTTGAAGAAGTTCAATGCAGGGTATGTGAATAAGGAACAGAAACGTAAAGAAATTGGTGTATCTGCGGACGATTTTGTGCTGCTTTCTGTAGGCGAGCTGATTCCTCGTAAGAATCATGAAGTTGTCATCCGGGCACTGTCAGTATTGAAGCAGCTGGACAAGTTGAATCATATCGAATATGTGATTTGTGGTCGAGGTTCCTATGAGGCTGATTTGAGAAAGCTGGCAGAAGGACTGGATGTGGCGGATCATGTTCATTTTCTGGGTTATCGCAATGATATTTCTGAAATCTGCAACTGCGCAGACCTGTTTGTATTCATGTCCCATCAGGAAGGGCTTCCGGTGGCACTGATGGAGGCCATGGCCTGTGGACTACCGGCTGTCTGCTCGAACATCAGAGGCAACACGGATCTGATTGAAGACGGCGTTACGGGTTTGCTTGCCAATAACACACCGGAGGAAGTCGCACAGTCTATTAGCAAAATGAAGAGTGATACAGCTCTCCGTAACCGTGTGGCATCGGCTGCATTACAAAAAATCAAACAATTCGATTTGAGTAGTGTGGAAGATGAAATGTCAAAAATTTACGGGGGGGGGGGTAAGAAATCTTGTCCTGCAGGGAGTATACAAGGGACAGAGAATTCGTAAAGAACTTGGTATTCCGCTGAATGCAAAAGTGATCCTTTCTGTTGGTGAAGTCAATAAGAACAAGAACCACAAAGTTGGTATTGAAGCTCTTGCCAAATTGAGAGACAAGAACACCTACTATGTAATTTGTGGACGTGGCCCTCTGATGGAGGCACATAAAGAATTGGCACAGAGTTTGGGTGTGGGTGACAGAGTGATTCTCACCGGGTATAGAACGGATGTCGCCGATTTCTATAAGATGGCTGACGTGTTCTTGTTCCCTTCGTTTAGAGAAGGTCTTCCCGTTGCGGTGATGGAGGCAATGGCAAGTGGACTTCCGGTAGTTGCTACCAGGATTCGTGGTAGTAGTGATTTGGTACAGCAAGGAGATTTGTTTGAGCCGACTGATGTGGATGGAATTGCAAAAGCGATTGAAACACTGCAGCAGAGCAATGTGAAACATGAGACGGCTGTATTTGATATCCATAAGGTAATGGAATCAATGAAAACGATTTATGGTGTATGAGGAGAATTGATACGTGGAGAATCGGATGAAGTTTGAAGGGCAAATTGAGTGCATTTCAATATTACGAGTTGTCGGAGCCTTAGGCATTGCGTTATACCATATTGGCACATTCAACGATCATATCGCTACATTACAGGCCGGCGTGAGCTTGTTCTTTTGTATTAGCGCCTTTCTTATGATGTATACAACCCAGAAGGGGGCATCCAGCCATTATATCTTGAAGAGATTGATTCGGATTGTTCCTCTCTACTGGATTATGACGGCGTTTACTTTTGCAGCAATGCAGGTTGTTCCGTCGATTTCAACGGGGGGGGGTACGCCTGAGTTCATCAAATCGCTATTCTTCATACCGTATGTTCGCCACGCCCTGAAATCTGCAGATGTAGTAAGACCGATGGTAGGTCCCGCATGGACGCTTTTTTATGATGTTTACTTTACGTTCATTTTTGACTTATGCATGAAGATTAGCCATAAATTCAGAGGAATACTGGCTGCTGTGGCTTGCACGATGCTGTTAATGATTCAGTATAGGTTTAGTCCGGAGCATCCCTTTCTGTTTATTTTGGCACAACCGTGGTGGATTTCATTCGTAGTAGGCATAGGCGTATTTTATGCGCTTCGATCCGTTTGGAACAAGAACGTTACCACGAGACGACAAATCCTGTTAGGTGTATTGGCTGCGATTGCATTGGTACTTATGTTTCTAAGTGATTTGAATATTTACAGGAATGCGGTTCTGTCTGGAGTGGCATTATTTTCCTTGGTACTGGCTTTTAAGAAACAGGCAATGCCCAAAGCAATCAATCATCTTGGTAAAATAAGCTTTTCTTTCTATATGATTCACTATTATGTGATTTTGATTGTTGGAAAAGTAATTGACTTAAAAGTCCTTTCTGTAAAAAGTATGTTTGCAATTGCTATTATCATGCTATCAAGCGTTGTGTTGGCGAGCATTGCAAATTATCTCATTGAGAACAAATTTTCCAATTTCTTAAAGAAGAAACTTAGTAGGGTGTAAAGAGGAGAAAAACAGTGAGCAAAATGATTTCATTTATTATACCAGTTTACAAGGTTGAAAAATATATAAATGAATGCGTAGATAGCATTCTTAACCAGCTCACTGATGCTTGTGAAGTCATTTTGGTGGATGACGGTTCGCCGGATCGTTCTGGTGTTATTTGTGATGGTTATGCAGATAGGGATTCGAGAGTAAAGGTTGTTCATCAGAAAAACGGTGGACTTGCGGCTGCAAGAAATACGGGGCTTGACTGCGCTCGAGGAGAGTATATTGCATTCGTTGATTCTGATGATTATTTGGACGGACAGTGTGTCTCCAAAATTTTAAACTGGATAACTCTTGGCGGTGCGGATATCTGTTTTATGAGAGCCAAGAAGGTGTTTCCGGATGGCAAGCAGCAGCTGCTTGATGATGAGATGAATGCTGCAGAGCTCAAAGGAAGCAAGGAGTCCGCAATAAAGTACCTGTCGGAACGTTCCAAATATCCGGGAAGCCCTTGTACAAAACTTTTTCGTCGCGCACTGCTGGAGAGAAATCACCTCAGATTCCCGGATGATAGAAGAGTATCCGAGGATTTGGGCTTTGTCCTGCAATGTATCTTGAATGCAGACTCCTACGATGCACTGCCAATAGATTATTACTACTATCGACAGGCGCGGGAAGGCTCAATTACTAATAATGTGACTTACAAATCATTCTTAGGGCTGAGAGCGTTTGTGGAGGAGTCGGTCAATATCCTGACGGAAAATAAAACGCCAAAGGGAAATATTGAGCGATATGCGATGAGTTTTGTGGCATATGAATTTTCAATTATGATTTGGCAGTATAGCCGAATTGGAGAAGAATTCAAGAGTGAAGCTGCTAAGACGTTAAATGAGTATAGCTGGGTTTTAAGCTACGGAAGAACAAAGAAAACACATCTAGTTCGTTGGACGATGCAGATATTGGGAGTTAATACGACTATGAGAATTCTGGATATTTATATGAGACTACGCAGTAGTAATCGGGGGGGGTAAAGTGCAGTAGCTTTACAATAACCCTGCAGCCTTTTGCAAATAGCTATTTGCCTGCTTGCGGAGGTTGCTGCTGATGTCTCCTATTCTGAGTTTTATTATTCCAGTGTATAACGTGGAAGCCTATTTGAAAAAATGCATCAACAGCATTCTTGAGCAAAGCGGAGCAGACTGCGAGGTGATTCTCGTGGATGATGGATCAACCGATGGTTCCGGCCTGATTTGTGATGATTTCTCTGAGAAGAACACCAATGTCAGGGTGCTCCATCAGAAAAACAGCGGGCATTCAGTAGCACGAAATGCCGGGCTTAAAATGGCTGTGGGTGAATATGTGTCCTTTATTGATTCGGATGATTATATCGGGCAAGGCTGCGTAAAAGAGATTCTTAACTGGATCAAGACCACTGATGCAGACATTTGCTTTATGGAAGGATACAAGCTCTTCTCGGATGGGACGACAGAGAGCCTTGGAGATGAGATCGACAGATCACAGATTTTAGGCAGAAGCCAGGAAGAAGTATTTCAGCATTTGGCAACACGCCCCAAATATCCGGGCAGTGCATGTACAAAGCTGTTCCGGCGTGAGTTCCTGATGGAGAATGATCTGAAGTTTCCGATTGATTTGACTCATGCTGAGGATTTGACGCTCTGCTTGAACTGCCTTTTGAAGGCAGAAAGGTTTGATGCACTTCCATGTCCGTTTTATTACTACCGTCAGAATCGCGAAGGTTCAATGACAAGTAAAATCAGCGGTTCTTCCTTCCATGGATTGAGCAAATTTGTGTCAAACTTTGCAGACAGTCTTACGGATAAACAACGAAACCCTCACACGAGGATAACAGGGTATGCGATGGCATTTGTAGCCTACGAGTATTCGATTCTATTGTGGGAATACAGCAGACTGAATACCGCTGAAAAGAATGCCGCTAAGGAGTTCTTACAGGATTACAAGTGGGTTTTGAGCTATGGAGCATCGAAAAAAACAAAACTGATTCAGAAGGTCGTTCGCATAGTGGGGGTAGACCTGACTGCGAAACTTCTTGATGTTTATATGAGAAACAGATAAAATCCGGCAGTTGCTGTGTGCTGATTGGTGACTGTAGAGATAGAGAGGGAGAATAAACAATGAAGGTTGCCATTATTACATTGCATCGCGTGTATAATTACGGCTCTGCCTTGCAGGCGTATGCCACACAGACTGTATTCGAGAGAGCTGGATATGAAGCGGAAGTTATTGACTATATAACTGCGCAAAGAACAAAGAAACAAATTATGAAAACTGCTGCAGCTGGAAGTAATAAAGGAATGTCCAGCACTGCATATAGATTCTTTAAGGTGTTTTCCGTTTTGCTGAAGGAAATGACATTCGGAAAATTCGTGGAAAAGAACCTGCACCTGACAAAACAATATATTACGGCAGAGGATTTAGAGAAAAATCCTCCACAGGCAGATATATATGTAACAGGCAGCGATCAGACATGGAACAGCCAATATAATGGAGGCGTAGACCGAGGGTTCTTTTTGACCTTTGCTCCGAAAGATAAGGCTAAGGTTTCCTTTGTGGCCAGCTTCGGAAAATCGCATCTCAACGATAAGGAAGTGGCTGAGACGAAGCCTCTCATTGCGGAGTACAAAAAGTTATCCGTCCGGGAGGACTCTGCACTTGATGTCCTGCATCAGCTTGGCAGAGATGATGGCGTTCAGCTCATTGACCCGACTTTGCAGCTCACAAAAGACGAATGGCTCCGGCTGGCATCTCCCAGACTGGTAAAGCAACCGTATCTCATTCTGATGCTCCTCTACAATGAAGATAACCATGCAACGGAATATGCCCGTAAGATTGCGGATAAAAAGGGGCTGAAGCTGATCAAAATCTCGTGGGAAATGAAGAAACCGCCCATGGTCGATCAGCTGTTCACCCATCGTTCTCCGGCGGATTTCCTGTCGCTGTTTGCAAACGCAGATTTTGTCGTGACCAATTCTTTTCACGGCTTGGCGTTTTCCATTAATCTGGAACGGGATTTTGTGGTCGTTCCGAGAAATGAATTTAATTCCAGAATCGAGAGTCTTCTCACGCTTACCAATCTTCAGGAGCGGTTGGTCTCAACAGAAAATGCTGCGCTGGCAGAGTCGGAGAAACCTATTGATTACGGAAATGTCAACACTCGGTTGGCGGAAGAACGTCAAAAGGCAAAAGAGTACATTGAAAGTTTGAGGCAATTATAAATGTTGAACTATCTTGCTACACAAGACGAGAGCAAATGTTGCGGTTGCGGTGCCTGCGTAGAGATATGCCCCACAAAAGCGCTTTCCATGAAACCAAATAAAGAGGGATTCCAATATCCCGCCCTTGATGCGAATCGGTGTGTCGATTGCAAATTGTGCGAGAAAGTCTGCCCAGAGATGAATCCGCCGCAAAAAGCTGAACCGCTGGATATATACGCATTGCAGAGTAAAAATGCGGAAGAACTATTTGAAAGTTCTTCTGGTGGAGCATTCCGGTTGGTCGCAGACAGTGTTATCCAACAAGGTGGAGCAGTCGTTGGCTGTGTCTGGAATGAAAAAATGGAACCGGTGTTGACGATTGCGGATTCTTTGGATGGACTTAGACCCATGCAGGGAAGCAAGTATCTGTCCAGTAGCACAGAGCATACTTATAGCCAGACAAAGAAACTTCTGGATGCAGGAAGAATGGTTCTATTTACCGGTACACCGTGCCAGTGCGCTGGTCTGCTCAATTTTCTGCGAAAGCCTTATGATAATCTGCTCACTATGGACTTCTTATGCCATGGTGTACCGTCACAGATGGCTTTTGATGCGTATCGGGAGCGTTGCGAGAAACAACGTAACGGTAAGATGAGCCAGTACAAGTGTCGTGATAAGAGTGCACATGGTTGGGCTATTTCAGAATCGTACTGTGTAAACGGCAAAAAGTATACAGCGCATGGTATGACGAGTCCATATCTGTTTGGCTTTATCAGTGGCTATTTCAACCGGTATAGTTGTTATACTTGTAAGTTCAGGGGACTGGAGAGGTTCACAGATTATACGATCAGCGACTTCTGGGGATACCAGCAGAAACTTCATAATCATGATGGTATTTCTGCATTTCAGGTCAACACGCAGAAGGGCAAAGAGTTTATGACTCGGTTTGAACAAAACGCCCGATATCACATCGCAAAACGGGAGGATGTGGCGGTTGAAAATCCGGCCATTCTCCACTCACATGAAGAGAACGTGCCGGAACTGCGGAAAACGATTTATCAGCAGATCCAGACAGATGGCTGGGCAGTTGTCGAAAAGAAATACCTGAGGTGCAGGCATTTTTACCTAAAAAAGCTGTGGTATGCGCTGCCAGATGGGGTGACGCGGAAGATCAAGAAAATGGCGAAAGGATAACAATGATGAAAGTACTCTATTTATCCTCTTTGTGTTCTATAAAGGAATACGAGAGGATGTTTAAGACGTATGGTTCAACATCAAGCCATGCTTCTCAGAAATTCAATCGTATGCTGGTCGATGGTTTGATTGCAAATGGCTGCGAGGTTGATGCACTGACGCAGCGCATTATCGTAAAAGGCGGAGAAAACGACCTGACAAGACCTGACGAAGAGGAAAATGGTATCCGCTATAAATATTTGCCACGATACGCCAGCAAAAAGAAAAACCGTCTGATGACGATTTGGAACGCATGGCAGGAGATTCGGAAGTGGAAGCAGAGAAACCCTGATGGAGTCGTTATATGTGACATAATTTTAGGGGAACTGTCCATTGCTACATGGCTTTCCTCTTTTGGCTCATCTGTGAAGAACTATGGAATCGTCACGGATGTGCCCGGAATCAGAGCAGGTGATCAGCGAAAGGGAATCAAGGCGATTCCTCAAAAAATCAAGAACCATATGATATCTGTTTATGATGGATATATCTTCTTGACAGAAAAGATGAATGAGCGCCTGAACAAAAAGAACAAGCCTTATGTGGTTGTCGAAGGCATGGTCGATCAGGCGGTTCTTGAGATTCCAAACACGGTTGAAAACAAATATCCGGAAGCTGTATGTATGATGGCTGGTCTTCTGGAAGATATCTTTGGCGTATCAGCTCTGCTAAAAGCCTTTATGAAAACAGATAAGGCAAATGCAAGATTACTTTTTTACGGCAAGGGAAGTGCAGTCTCTGAAATCAATGCGTGTGCAGAAAAAGATCCACGGATAAAGTACTGCGGCGAATTGACCAATCAGCAAATTGTCGCGGAAGAAAAGAAAGCAACACTGCTGATCAATCCGAGACCTGCAGAAGGAGAGTGGACGGCATATTCCTTCCCGTCAAAAAATATGGAGTATATGGCATCCGGAACGCCACTTGTTGCGTATGACTTGCCGTGCATCCCCAGAGAATACCTTCCTTATTTTTATCAGATTACAGATGAAAATCAGATGGGACAGCTCTTGCAGGAGCTTTTGTGCAAGGAACCCGAAGAGTTGCACGGCTTTGGTTTGAAAGCGCAAAAGTGGGTCACGGAGTACAAGAACGCTAAGGTGCAGGCTCATAAAGTGGTGGGAATGCTTCAATAAGAAAAAATGGAGGATGAAGATGTTTGATATCCCAGTGGTTCTTATAATATTTCGCCGATGCGATACGATGCCAAGAATCATACAGCGACTGGCGGAAGTAAAGCCTAGAAAAGTATACATACTTGCTGATGAAGGCAGAAATGAAAAAGAGATAGAACAGGCTCACGAATGCAGAAAAACAGTGGAAGCTCTCATCAACTGGGATTGCGAGGTGGTAAAAAACTACGCTGAAGAAAACCGTGGTGTTTACCGCAATATTGGTGAAGGCGCAAAGTGGGTGTTCGAGAGAGAGGAAAAAGCTATCTTTCTGGAAGATGACAATCTTCCGGAAACTTCTTTCTTTAGGTACGCCGGCGAGATGCTGGAAAAATATGAAACAGCACCGGAAGTTCTCTGGATATGTGGAACCAACTACGTAACCGATATGAATGGCAAGGAAAGCTATGCTTTTACGCAACACTTGCTGCCTTGTGGATGGGCATCATGGAGCGGTAAATTTTTGAAGTACTATGATGGAGAGTTAAGTACATTCCGTGATGAGGCGCATAAAAGAAAGTTTTATAGCAGCTATTCAAACAGATGGCTGGCACACTGGCAATACCAGTCGGTTCGCAACGAAGTTGAAAGACATGAAAGAACGGGACGATTCATTTCTTGGGACTATCAAATGCTGTGGTCGGTTAGATCGAATGGCTTATATGGAGTAGTTCCGTTACGAAATCAGATAACGAATATCGGGGTTGATGAGTTTTCGATTCATGGCGGAAATTCAAAAAATAATATCATGACGGATCGCTTTTGCGAGATTCCTTCCAAGCAGTTGGATTTCCCTCTTGTACACCCAAATGAAATTGCAATCAATAAGTCGGTTGAACATCAATTGGCCGATATTATTTGTCCCCCGCATTCGACTGTTTTGAAATCCTTGCTTAGTTCAAAAATGAAAAGACTGATGAAACAAGATACAGCAAAGTCGTGGAAACAAATATTAAAAGAAATGAGGAGGTGATTGTTTGAATTTGATTATTATTCTAACAATCATCTTTTGTAGCGGCTATTTTCTCTCTATTACAACACTTGGAAGCACAATGACCATCATGGCAATGGCAGTCTGTTCTCTTGTGATTATTCTCGAAGGAGTTCTCCAAAGGAAAAGAAAGCTGCAGGGAGGATTGTTAATAGGTAGGAAAACTTTCTACTTGACTGCATATCTAATAGCAATTGTGCTATTTTCTTCTGGAGTGTCCAGCATTGTGGGAAAGCAAGTGATTTTGTACTTTTGTGCGATGCTTATTGTTAGTGTATGCGATTGGAATGACTTTAAGAAAGAATATATTAGGGTAATGGCTGTAATATCATGCTTTGCATTGATTGGATATGCGCTACAATACACGCCGGTTATTAATATGCTGCCCACAATGGTAAACTATAATGGAACAGTTTATGTCAATGGTATTCTATTCTCCTTTATTAAATATACATATTCGGGGTTGACAGAAAGATTGCACGGACTGTTTTGGGAGCCGGGATTGTTTGCGACATATCTGGCGATTGCAATTGCTTTCTTGAAAAAGGAGAATACAAAAAATTATTGGATTACGCTGGGGCTATTTACCGTTTGTTTGATTATGACAAAATCGGGTGCGGGCATTGCAATGATGCCACTGATCTTGATTATTAAACTGACTGATAGAAAAGATGAGGAACTGTCGTTAAGAAGGAATGTACTGCTTTGCGGAGTTCTTATTCTGATCTTTATTATTGGACAGATAGGTTCAGATGTAATTGATCAATGGCTGAACGATTATTTGCTTGTAAAATTAAATGATACATCTAATGTCAGCAATTTTATGAGAACTAATGCCGTTCTTGTTGACTTGCAAATTGCATGGAATCATTTTCCGTTTGGTGTTGGAATTGCTCAGTATGCTTTTGAAGTGGCTAAGTTCAATTCCACGTTGCAATCGTCAGGAACATCAACTATAACGACATACTTAGCTGAATATGGGGTGCTTGGAATTCCTGTTGTTTTGATATGGATTAAAGCTTTATTCCAAATAGCAGGTAGTCGTAAATTTGTTACAAGACTTGCGACTCTTCTTATGTTTTTAACAATCCTGACTAAAGAGCCACACGGTAACTTGCTCTTTATGAATTGCATTCTGTTGTACTCAACTGTTGGTTATCGGTCTGAAAATGACTTGATAAATATAAATACGGAGGAAATTTAAAATGTCTGCATTTGATAACGCAACCCTTATGATCACTGGTGGTACTGGTTCTTTTGGCTCTACCGTTCTGAAGCACTTCTTGGACTCTGACCTGAAGGAGATCCGTATCTTCTCCCGCGATGAGAAGAAGCAGGATGATATGCGTCACGAGCTTCAGGCCAAGCACCCGGAGAACGCCAAAAAGGTGAAGTTCTACATCGGTGATGTCCGCAATCCTCAGTCTATCCGTGACGCTATGCCCGGTGTTGATTACATCTTCCATGCTGCTGCTCTGAAGCAGGTTCCTTCCTGCGAGTTCTTCCCCATGCAGGCCGTCCAGACCAACATCATCGGTACTGATAATATGTTGCACGCCGCCATTGATGCCGGTGTCAAGCGTGTCGTCTGCCTGTCCACCGATAAAGCAGCCTACCCCATCAACGCTATGGGCATCTCCAAGGCCATGATGGAGCACGTCATCTACGCCAATGCCCGTGTGGCTGCTGAGCGTGGCGGCACCACCATCTGCTGCACCCGTTACGGCAACGTCATGTGCAGCCGTGGCTCTGTCATCCCTCTGTTCATCGACCAGATCAAGGCTGGCAATCCCATCACCATCACCGATCCCAACATGACCCGCTTCCTGATGAATCTGGACGAGGCTGTGGATCTGGTTATGTTCGCCTTCCAGCACGCCAATCCCGGCGACCTGTTCATCCAAAAGGCGGATGCCTCTACCATCGGCGATCTGGCTAAGGCTGTCCAGCAACTCTTCGGCGATACCGGCACCAACATCATTGGAACTCGTCACGGCGAGAAGCTGTTCGAGACCCTGATGACCCGTGAGGAACGTCTGCGCAGTGAGGATATGGGTCATTATTTCCGTGTTGCTGCTGATAACCGTGACCTGAACTACGACAAGTTCGTGGTCAAGGGCGAAGTACATACCATGGCAGATGAATCTTACACCAGCCACAACACCGAGCGTCTGGATGTGGAAGGCACAGTCAAGAAGATTCTCACCACCGAGTATGTTCAGAATGCACTGAAGGGCATCCCGAATGTCTAAAGAAAAGTTGCTGCTGGTTGGAGCCGGTGGCTTTGGCCGCATGGTGGCTGAACAAGCGATGATAGAATATGACTGTGCCTTTGTAGACGATGGGCAACCTGTGGGCACTGACATCTGTGGCATTCCGGTGGTTGGCGGTCTTGCTAATCTGCCGGAGCTGCGGAAGGAGTATGGATTGCTGGTGGTGGGAATCGGCAATAATCGGTTCCGAGCACAGGTGTATGAGAAAGCAAAAGCACTTGGCTATGCGTTCCCCAACATCATTGCTCCCAGTGCCTACATCAGTCCATACGCTAAGTTGGGATGCGGTTGTGTGATATTGCAAAATGCCTGTGTCCAGAACGGTGCGTCCGTTGGCGACGGTGTTCTGCTGAATGCCGGAACAGAGGTCCACTGTGATGCGACGTTAGGGGACTACGCCCTAATTTACACAAACAGCGTTGTTCGCACCGGTGCGACTGTGGGAAACTTTACTCGCATCGGCAGTAACTGCACCATCTGCAATAATGCAACCGTGCCGGATGGCGCAGATATTTCGGACTGCACCGCAGTACATTAAAGAGGTGATAGGATGAACATTCTAGTCACAGGTGCCAAGGGCATGGTGGGAACCGCCCTGTGCAACAACCTGAAAAACATCCGGGACGGCAAGAACAAGACCCGCCCGGCATTGCATATTGAAGAAATCTACGAATATGATTTGGATTCCACGCCGGAGGAGCTGGACGAGTACTGCCAGAAGGCGGACTTTGTGTTCAATCTGGCAGGCGTGAATCGTCCGGAGAACCCGGAAGACTTCATGAAGGGAAACTTCGGCTTTGCATCTGATCTGCTGAACTGCCTGAAAAAGCACAACAACAAGGCAACCATCATGCTGTCTTCTTCCATTCAAGCCACGCTGGCTGGTCGTTTCGGCAACAGCGAGTACGGACGCAGCAAGAAGGCTGGCGAGGAACTATTCTTCCTGTATGCTCAGGAGACCGGGGCAAAGGTGGCGGTCTATCGCTTTGTGAACCTGATGGGACACAGCCGCCCCAAGTACAACAGTGCTGTCAGCACCTTCTGCTGGGCGGTTGCCAACGATGAGCCCTTCACCGTCAACGACCGCAGTACCGAGTTGGAACTGCTGTACATCGATGACCTGGTAGAAGGAATGTTCGATCTGCTGGAAGGCAAGGAGCAGCACTGTGAATTCGACGGTGTGGAAACGGTTCTGAAAGCAGACGGTCGTTACTGCTGTGTCCCCGTGACCCACAAGGTTACGCTGGGGGAAATTGTGGATCTACTGCAAGAGTTCAAGGCACAGCCGACTACGCTCATGATGCCCAAGATGCCCGATGGCTCCTTTGCTAAGAAACTGTACTCCCTGTACCTGACCTATCTTCCCACGGACAAGTTTAAGTACGCCCTTAAGATGAACGTGGACAACCGTGGTTCCTTTACCGAGCTGGTACACACCGCCGATTGCGGTCAGGTGTCTATCAACATCAGCTGCCCGGGCATTACCAAGGGACAGCACTGGCACAACTCCAAGTGGGAACTGTTTATCGTGGTCGCTGGCCACGGCCTGATCCAAGAACGGAACATCAATACCGGAGAAACGGTGGAGTTTGAAGTTTCCGGCGATAAAATCGAGGCTGTCCACATGATTCCCGGCTGGACCCACAACATCATCAACCTGTCGGAGACGGAGAATCTTGTGACAGTGATGACCTGTAACGAAATCTTCAACCCGAACCACCCGGACACCTTCTTCGAGCCGGTGTGAGAGAAGCTGCTGGTTGACGTTAGGAGATTTTTATGGAACACAATTTTACATGGAAAAATGATGGGCGCACCAAGGTCATGATTGGCTGCGGTACCCGCCCGGAGATTATTCGGCTGGCTGCCGTTATCAAGCGCTGCCGGGAGTATTTTGACTGCTGCGTGGTCTATTACAATCAGAACTGGGACAGAAACCTCTCCACTGTTTTCTGGGAAGATTTTGAACTGAAGAACACCTTCGGGGAATACGGTCCCGACATTCTGGTGCCGGTGGTTGGTGAGAATCTGGGCGTGACCTGCGGTAACATTCTGGGTCGCAGCTATGAGCTTCTGTCCGAATTGCAGCCGGAGGGCTATCTGGTGCTGGGCGATACCAACTCCTGCCTGTCTGCCATCTCTGCGAAGCGGTTGCACATTCCGTTGTTTCACATGGAGGCCGGCAACCGCTGCAAGGACGAGTGTCTGCCCGAGGAGACCAACCGCCGCATCGTGGATGTGATTTCTGACGTGAATATGTGCTATTCCGAGTTCGCCCGGAAGTACCTGGCGGATACGGGTCTGCCCAAGGAGCGTACCTACCAGACAGGTTCTCCTATGGCAGAGGTGTTGCACATGAATCTGGAGAAGATCCAGAAAAGCGACGTGTTGGAGCGTCTGGGGCTGGAAAAGGACAAATACATCCTGCTGTCCGCCCACCGGGAGGAGAACATCGACTCTGAAAAGAACTTCCTGAGCCTGTTTACCGCCATCAACGCACTGGCAGAGAAGTACGATATGCCAATCCTGTACTCTTGCCATCCTCGCAGCAAGCACCGCCTGGAACAGAGCGGCTTCCAGCTGGATTCTCGTGTTCGGGTCAATGAGCCGCTGGGTTTCAACGACTACAACAAGCTGCAAATGAACGCTTTGGCAATCGTCTCCGACTCCGGTACTCTGCCCGAGGAAAGCAGCTTCTACCTGTCCATCGGTCATCCCATCGCTGCCGTGTGCATCCGTACCTCCACCGAGCGCCCCGAGGCACTGGAAGCCGGTGATTTCATTCTGGCTGGCATCACCACCCGGGAGCTGCTCAATGCCACCGATATGGCTATCGAAATGAAGCAGAAGGGCGTGCTGGGCAAGCCCTGCCCCGACTATGTGGACGAAACCGTGTCCATGAAGGTGGTTCGCATCATTCAGGGATATGTCAACGTGGTTAATAAGATGGTGTGGAGAAAGTTCTGATCTCTATTCTCCGAAATGATATGAAGGAGTACATTTTATATGGTAGATATTAAACGAAAACTTCAAAAGATGTCGGAGAGTGCGAAGTCGGCGATTGTCTATACACTGTCTACAGTCTTTTCAAGAGGATTGGCGATTATAACAGTTCCGATCTTCACCAGACTGATGACAACAGATCAAATTGGCGAGGTTAACCTGTACAATTCATGGTATTCCCTGATAAGTGTTGTTGCAACGCTCTCGTTGACATCGGGTGGCTATTCAGTGGCAATGAAGGAGTATCCGGATAAGAGAGACCAGTACCAATCTTCTGTGCTGTCACTGACATCTTTGATTGCTCTTATTATTGCCATCATATATTTTATTGCTCCTGATTTTTGGAGTAGATTGCTGGGACTGCCAAATGGATTGATGGTTTTGATGTTGATTGGATTCCTAGTGGCCCCGGCTCGTGATTTTTGGCTGGCACGTCAAAGGTACGAATATAAATATAAGTTATCAGGATGCGTAACGATAGGATCTGCGATATTGGCATCAGTATTGTCGGTTGTTGCAGTGCTTGGCGCAAATAGCATTGGACATGAGGATATTGCAGAGGTACGACTTTATGCAAACTATCTCGTTGTATATGGTGTGGCTGCAGTAATTTGGGTGTGCCTGTTTTGGAAGGGAAAGACACTGTACAATAAAGAATATTGGAAGTTGTCTTTGTCTCTAAGCATTCCGCTTATTGGATATTCAATAGCTGCACAAATTCTAAGCGTATCTGACCGAATGATGATTAGTCAGATGGTAAATAATAGTGCAGTTGGAATTTATAGTACCTTGTATACAGTGAGTTCGCTGTCCTTGATGCTTTGGCAGGCAATTCACGCTTCTTTTGTTCCGTATCTATTTCAGAATATAGAGAGTAATGTAAAAGGCATAAAGAGGATATCATCTCAAATTATGCTTTTGTATGCAGTGATGGCAGTGATGATGACCTATATGGCACCGGAAATTGTTAGAATACTCGCAACAGAAGAATACTATGAGGCTATCTATATTATGCCGCCGATTGCTGCAGGAGTCTTCTTCACGGCATTTGCCAATATTTATTCGGATATAGCTGTGTACTACAAGAAAACACAGTATGTGATGTATCCGGCAATGATTGCAGCTGTGGCAAACCTTGTGTTAAACTACATCTTTATCAATGCTTATGGATATATGGCTGCGGCATATACAACGCTGTTCTCTTATATTCTGATGGCGCTCTTCCAAGGAATTTGGGCTAGAAAATTGTGCAAAGAGAATGGTATTGCAGGATCTTCTGTTTTTGAAGATAGAAAACTAATATTACTCGCATGTGTAACAACGGTTCTGTGTTTGTTTGGTATAGCTTTGTATAATTTCTATCTTATCCGGTATTTGGTTATTGTTCTTATGGCAGTGTTGAGTATAGTTCTTTATAAGAAATACAAAACAGCCAAGAAAAACTGATGTAAAATAGGCCATGTTGTCCCCAAGCACATGGCTGTGCTGCTCAAATATGCTACCTCTCTGTGGTGAGCAGCAGGCAACGAGATTTCCTCTCGGCTAAAGCATATGATCGTCAAATCACTCTTTGGATGAGGAAAAACTATAATGGGAAAGTATTTTGGAACCGATGGCTTCCGTGGCGAAGCTGGAATCACTCTGACTGCAGACCATGCCTATAAGGTGGGCCGCTTCCTCGGCTGGTATTACAACGCTCTGCGTGAGCGCAACGGCAACAACGAGCCTGCACGCATCGTCATTGGTAAGGACACTCGCCGCAGCTCCTATATGTTTGAGTATAGCTTGGTTGCTGGTCTGACTGCTTCCGGCGCAGACGCCTATCTGCTGCACGTCACTACTACGCCCAGTGTGGCCTACATCGCCCGCGTGGACGACTTCGACTGTGGCATCATGATTTCTGCCAGCCATAATCCCTACTACGATAACGGCATCAAGCTGATCGACTGCTATGGTGAGAAGATGCCGGAGGAGATCTTGTTGTTAGTCGAGGATTACATCGACGGCAAACTCCATGTGTTTGATAAGGACTGGTCGGAGCTGCCTTTCGCTCACCGGGAACACATCGGCTGCACTGTGGACTATGTGTCCGGTCGTAACCGCTACATGGGATACCTGATCAGTCTCGGTATCTACTCCTTCAAGGGTGTCAAGGTTGGTCTGGACTGCGCCAACGGTGCAAGCTGGAATATTGCTAAGTCTGTGTTTGATGCGCTGGGTGCCGATACCTATGTCATCAATGCACAGCCCAACGGACTGAATATCAACAACAATGCAGGCTCCACCCACATCGAGGGCTTGCAGAAGTTCGTGGTAGAGAAGGGCCTGGACATTGGCTTCGCCTACGACGGTGATGCTGACCGTTGCCTGTGTGTGGATGAAAAGGGTAATGTCATCACTGGCGACCACATCCTGTACATCTATGGCTGCTACATGAAGGAGCGTGGCAAGCTGCTGACCAATACCGTCGTTACCACGGTCATGTCCAACTTTGGTCTGTACAAGGCTTTTGATGAGAAGGGCATTGGTTACGCTAAGACCGCTGTGGGCGACAAGTACGTCTATGAGTACATGGCGAAAAACGGCTGTCGTATCGGCGGTGAGCAGAGCGGCCACATCATTTTCTCTAAGTACGCCAGCACCGGTGATGGCATCTTGACCAGTCTCAAGATGATGGAAGTTATGCTGGCGAAGAAGATGCCCATGAGCAAGCTGGCTGAGCCGCTGAAGATTTATCCGCAGGTTCTGGAAAATGTCCGTGTGACTGATAAAAAGGCCGCACAGAACGATCCGGTGGTGCAGGAAGCAGTCAAGGCCGTGGCAGAAGCACTGGGCGATACCGGTCGTATTCTGGTGCGCGAGTCCGGCACCGAGCCGCTTGTCCGTGTGATGGTGGAAGCCCCTGACCACGATACCTGCCAGAAGTATGTGTCTCAGGTTGTGGAGACCATCAAGAGCAGAGGCTACGGAGTTTGAGTGCAAAGCTAAAACAGAAAAGTGTTCATGCGCTGTTACTTGCCTTTGTCCTGGCTTCAATCTTGTTTTTACTGCCAGATGCCACAGTTGATCATGATTCCGGTTTCATGTCTTCGGAGCTTGAGGTGAAAGAAACCGTAGAGGAAAATGTAACGAACACAAGTTATGTGAACTCTGACGGTGCCATCACAGATGCCATTGACATGGGCTATGCAACCGTACAGCGAACGCGGAATGCAAATGGACAGGTTACAGAAGAGTTTTACCTCGACGCTGCTGGAACCCCAGTGGACCGGTATGGCGATTACTATGGCATCTCGTATGAGTATAATGATGGCTGCATTGTAATTAGGTATCTTGGTGCAGATAAGCACCCAATGATGCTAGGCGCAGGTTATTCCGCCATTGTGAGAACGCTGGTGGATGGTAAAGCAACGGACGATTTCTACTACGACCTTAATATGCAGCCAGTCCAATGCACAGGCGGCTATTACGGTTTGCACCGGGAGTATGATGAGCAAGGACAAAATTGCGCTATTACTTATCTTGATAAAAATAGACAGCCTGTCAGCTGTACGGCTGGTTATGCCATCAAGACGTACCAGCGTGATCCAGACGGAACTGTTATTGGCGAACGATACTTTGACACAGAAGGAAATCCTGTAAAGTCTTCTCTTGGTCAGTATGGTGCGCTGTATCAGCGAGATGCGCAAGGCCATATCAGCCAGATAACCTATCTCGGTGCAGACGGCAACCTGGTACCAACGACTGCTGGCTACACGATTCTCAAACGTACTTACCACAGGGATGGTACAGCAGACACCGACATGTATTTCGATGCTGATGGCAATCCGATAGTACTGTCCAAAGGGCAATACGGCATCAAGCACAGCGGAAAGGTGAATCTTCTGCTTGACAAAAACGGCCATGTCATGCTGTGCGTGGATAATGTCCTGAATAGATTCCAGTTCATGGTTGTCATTTCTGGATGTGTTATCTGCCTGCTAATACTGGTGCTGCCGAAGAAAATGAGTATCTTTTTGACGGCTGCGTATGTAGTATTCATCCTTTATGAAACACTGATGTTCCGCGAGACAGGGGATGCAAGGACGAACTTGGTTTTGTTTTCTTATGCGGATCGTTTTCTGACGGAGCAAGCTGTGAGAGTTGGAGTTATCAACAACATCTGGCTCTTCGCACCATTGGGAGCAGGTTTATACAGGATAATACAGAAGAAGTGGGTGCTACTTGTTCCATTTTTGATGTCTGTGGCAATCGAAACGACCCAGTATATTACGGGACTTGGTATCGCAGAGTTCGATGATGTGTTCGGTAATACGATGGGCGGTTGGATCGGTGTGCTGGCAGCTTGGATGTGGTTGAGCTGGAGGAAATCTAGTATGGAGAAGCTATAGGCTATACATATTCCTGATTTTTGCCTTGAACATTTTTTAGAAATAAAGAAAGACACTTTTATCACACGATTTGAAGAAAAACATTAGGTTTAGTCTAGCTGGATATGTCCTTCTGATTGTCTATGATAACGCTAACTTTTATAAAGAGCAAGTTTGTTATAATGGCTTCTGCAATCAATGATTTAGGTAATTATAGATAAGGGAGTTTAATAATGCGACGAATTTTGTTGGACACAACTGGAATATATTACGCTGCGAATGCCATGAAAAAAATTGAAGACACACATGGACTATATAGCGAATTAAGCAAATCTGAATATGATGCACTATTCAATGTCGTTTCAGCAATTGTTCTATGGGATGAATTTGGAACTATCGAAGGGGGGTTCGGAGCACCCAAGCCATCGTATAGTTTGAATGGAATGTATTATTTTAATAAGTATGAAAAATCATTTTCTGTGGTAGACCGCGAACTAGTCGTGCATCCGCAGTCGGAGAGCAAAGAAATCGTGGAGTTTGTTGAAGAAAAAGATGAAGAATGGACAGTAGCTGGTCAACCAGAGGAATTGAATGAATTGTTCGAGACACTAACTGCAGATTGGAAAGTAGAAGAGCGTGTAAAATGGTGCCTGCGTTCTTTTGAAGCAAGAAGAGCGTTATCGTATTTGCTAATTGCAAATAAAAATGATATGGACTATCTTCCATCTATAAAAAGACAAGCAATCTTACAAGCATACGATTTTGAAAAATATTTCTCCAAATGCTCAAGATTCTCAAGAAAAGATGTTATGTCGAAAATTGACGCAGAATTAGAAAAATACTATGATCGTGTCAATGAACGTCTTACAGTGAAACGTATAGAATATTCGGCACCCATTTTGATTGATTATTTAATGGATAAATACCCGCGAGAAAACCTAATAGATGTAGCATTTGAATTGCGTGAAAAAGATATGCTGGTGAAGTTTAGAAATGAAATGGACGAAGTAGAAAACGCATACATTAGTGGGGATATCAAAACGATTGACATATATTTTGCTCAATTGGAGAGAATGATGAAAAAGATATCCGATGAGATTCCAACGCAGAGAAAAATAAGTGTGACACTAAGTATTCCACCATCGATAGCTTTTGATTTGGATATACCAAGAAGACGATTGCATCATTTTGTTTTCCTGAAAGATCTTGTCTTTTACGGAATTCATAATAGAAAACCCCAAAATATATGAGAAAGTTGATTAAAGCCTACCTACAGGAAATGATGAATACTTGCGTGAGAGATACTGCGGTAGGAGTCTGGCTTGCGGAGAAGGCGGCTTAGTCATCTTCTACATCATCCCACCCGATAAACTCTTCTTCTGCATCATCAAGTTTCGACCAATCGAGGTATTGTCCACAACTACCGCAGTAAGACTGGTATTCGTACTCGATGACTTTCTTGCACCGTGGGCAAACGGAGAAGCAGTTTCGGTCTTGGTAGATTCGGACTGTGTTCACAGTCATGGGCAGACGGTATGTAGGGGAGAGTAGCAAATCAAGGATGGTGTGAGCGAGAGAACGCTTCTCCGGGGTGTCCTCCCAGATATCACCGGGATTCTGATGACGGATGCGTTTGAAATCGAATTTCATTTATAATCACCTCTGCCTTCAAGCATAGATGATTAACACGGACACTTGGATGTATATATGTCCGATTTTGCCCATTATCCTTGAAAACGAAGCCTATATAGTATATATTTGAATTGTAGAGGTGTGACTCTTATAGCTTCATTGCTTGAAATCTTGTATCCCTCTATGTGGTTGGCGGTAGATAACACATGGGAATGTAGCAAAGATGATAGAATGGGCTTAGTTAGGGTAGTTGAATTGGAGATCTTTGGGATTGCTTCTATAGTTTGTGTATTGGCTTGCTCCTAAAACGTAGATGATAAGATAAGCGGTTTTGTCGCCGTTGCTTATGGTATGCTTTTGGCTTTAGTTCTAAAGCGAGTAACTATACGAGTCGAGGTAATGGGAGTTATGACTTTGCAGAGAAATACATGAAATAGAAATGAAAAAACGAAATCTCAGGTTGAGCATAGTATATTCACAGTGAAAGATTGTATATTGTTAATCTATAAAAATAAGGTTATATAGGATTCCTATTATATAGCTTTTTGAATATAATCTATAAAATATTTAATTTCCAATAATAATGAAAGGATGCAGGCATATATGGTTGTGTGGCTTAAACGTATTGTGTCCTACATTACAGTTTTTATTGCTATAGGATATCTTGTGTATACAACCATAAAAGCACCGGTGGATTTATATCAGTATATGATTCTGCTGTTGCTGATACTTATTTCGACAACATTTATACTGGATAACATGGATGAAGACCAAAAATGGAGAAATATAGAAAATGATTTAAAAAATATTGTATCTGAAATTTCACCTACACAGATTCGTTTTTTTGATAACAGCAGCGACTGGGTTGACGCAATGGAATTGCTTGTCAAGAACGGAAAACATACCGTAGATACGGCATCATTAGATTCTTCAACGAGAACCAAATCCCCTAATTCGAGAAGCAGAATATGGAACCATATTACAGATTGCTGTAAGAATGAAAATATTAAGTTTAGACATATAGTACGCGTGAGAAAAAACAATTACTCCAATCTTTTGGATCGACTACTAGCTGGAAGTGAGAAAGAAAATTCTTTTTATGCTTATTATGAATTGCCGCAGACTTTTTCATTTCCGACATTCGGCATAATAGACGATCGATTTATCTCGACTAGAAGTCCCTACAGCGAAGGAGAAACACCACGTTATTATATAATAGAAAATAAAGAAATAGCATATTGTTATATAAGGTATTTTAAAGAATTATGGGAACAGGCGATTAATATAACTGATATTGAACAAATAAGAATGCTATATCAGAAATTCGAAAGTAGCTTTGATGAGGAAGAAAAGAAACAATTACAAGAAAAAATCGACCAAATAAGAACTAAGGGAATAATGTCAGATGTATAAGAATTTGATTGAGTTGAGCGAAATATGCCAAAATGAAGAATTGTGTGGGGGCAAAGCACATTATTTGTTTCTTCTCAAGAAGAATGGCTTTAATGTGCCGGATGCAATCGTTTTAAATGCAATACCCTACGGAAACTATATTCAAGGAAAAGATGACTCGGAACAGCTTAATAGAGCTATACTAAAAGCTATCGATTCTAAATTTGGAACGAAGCGGGTGATTTTTCGTTCTTCGGCAAACATAGAGAATACGGATGATACATCAAGTGCAGGCGTATTTGAATCGTTTGTTTATGAAAAGGAAAATGCACCGTATCAATATTTGAAGCGCATATGGGATTCTTCGCTTGATGAAAAAGCAAAGGGGTATTATGAATTAACAGGAATTAACAAAGATAACGTAAAAATGGCGGTGATTATTCAACAATATATATCAGGACAGATTGCTGCGGTGATACAATCATTCGATATAGTAAACGAGCTTCCTATAATGTTGATTGAATATGCATCTGGAAGTACATCTGCAATAGTTGATGGAACAATTGATGCGGAATTCATCAGTGTGAGTAGAGACAACAGGATTGTGGAGAAACCGGAGACAGTTCCATTTGGTATGGATATTGTGATTGAACTAAATAATTCTATAAAGATATTAGAAGATTTACTAAAGTCACATGTTGAGGTGGAAATACAAATAGAAAATAATGTGATATATTATCTTCAGGTTAGAAAACTTTTATAGGGGTTACAAATGAAGGGATTATGTGTTAGTAAGGGTTCTGTACGTGGTAAGGCTATCATTGTTGATAGCGTGTTTGCAACAAAAACAATTGCCCCCGGTACAATTCTTGTTATGAAAACCTTAGATAGAAAGCTGTTAGTTAGCTCGAGCAAGAATGTAGTAGGGGTCATTGCAGAATCGGGAAATATTGGAAGTCATGGTGCTGGAATACTGCGAAGCCTTAAAATACCATGTGTACTTAGAATAAAGGATGCGGTTAGCATTATTAATGATGGACAGGAAATTGTTATTGAAGGGGAAAAAGGTGAGGTGCATTGGTGTGAAAATGAAATTTCACAAGGAAAAACAGCAATTCATAGTCAACATGGAGCAATTTACAAATCAATTGCAACAGAAAAATTTGAAGTGACAGATATTTCAGTAAATAGGGAATGGTATTGTCCGCGGCCAGAACGTGCATATCAAAAACTTAGATTTGATATTATCGCACCAGTATTTGGGAAAAGCGGAAAGTTCTTGTTTGGATTGCCGGAAGCTACAGTGGTTCAGAATAGCTTTGGAGCCATAGTAGTTAAAGGCGCACCACTTAACGTTGACATATGCAAATTTGTTCTTAAAAATCCGGAATGGCTATTTCAAAAATCGCATGAAAGGGAGCGGGTTATTCAAGAAATAAGGAGCACGTTGGGAGCGATTGAGATTAAAGAGAATAGTGATAGTACTAAGTATTATCTTGACATTATAAAGATTGGAATTAAATTGTATCGGCAGTTGTTTTTATACTCACTTATGTCTCAAGCTATTTCAGATGAATTATTAGATGCTTATGTTGATTTTGAAAGTATGATCACTGGTAATGATACGTCAAGAGATATATTGGGATTAACCTCAATTTATGTTGAAAACTGTATTAAATCAAAAGTTGATCCTGGCGTGTCTCAACGGTGGCGGATTGAAAAAGCATATCCTCACATATGGGATGGTACGCTAAATTATGATAAACTTAGGATTGATGATGCACTGATACAACGTATTACGATGATGCCCAATAGTAGGAATTTGCTAAAAGACTATGAGTCTTTTAGAATTATTGTTCCATTGGTTTATCAATTGTCTGAAGAATATTTTTATACATCAAGCAGTATTAATTCATACATAAACTGGGGACTTTTAGGGATTGCTAGGTGCGTAGGAAAAAATGATGGTAAAGGAGTTGACGAAATTTATAATTTGCCACTTGAATCACTATTGAAAATTGAAGGAGGAAAATGAAATGAAAAGTGATTCCAATTTTATGGAAGCCTTTAATCCGGATGTTAATCTTGTTAAAGAGTTTCAGTATTGGCTAATTCTTCTTCGAGAAGGTCAAAACACCTTGGGAGATTGTATTTTTGTATTAAAAAGAGAGTGTGAATCATTTGGCGAAATGCTTCCAGAGGAGAGCGCTGAGCTTTCGAGTGCAATGAATTGGTTTGAAAAAAAATGTAAAGAACAATTTGGTGCGGAGAAATTTAATTATATTGCGGCAATGATGCGAGATAATTTCGTTCATTTTCATGCGTTTCCACGTTATTCAAAAGAACTTGTTAAGTATGGAACAACATGGAAGGATGAACGATGGCCACGCGTAATTCAATTTGGGCCGACTTCAGTTGATAGAACCGTATTGGATCGTATTTTAATTGATTTAAGAGATTAATTTAAATCGTGTAGCACTTGAAATTTGAGATTAGGGTTGGATGGCTTTTTAAAGTAGCTAAATTAAGAATCTCAAGCTAAGTTTTTAGCGTAAAATAGGCGGGTAAAAGGAAATAGCTCCGGGATGCTTTCTCTAGATATCATTGAATTTATGAAAATGGAAATTCTTAAAAATATTGCTCGTTTAAAAAGTTTCCATCTCAAAGTGTAGATGATGAGTACAGGTAGAAACATGTATGTCTGAATTTGTTTTTATCCATGAAGGCCAGTAGCTGGTGGTATAAAATTTGAGCTGTGAGAATTACCAGTTGGTCCCCCCCCCCTCACAGCTTTGCCGCTTGAAATTTTGCACACCTCTACGCGGTGAGCGACAGGCAACACATGAGAATGTGGCTAAGATGCAAAAACAATATAGTCGATTAATGATAGGGTAGTACTTATGAAAAAAATCACTATAAAAAAGACCAAAAATATTAAAAATCTAGAATTCGTTTTTCCACAGTCGAAAGGTGTGTATCTTATTGTAGGGCCTAATGGTGTTGGGAAAACGACTCTATTGGTCTGTATAGATAGAATCTGTAATAAAAATGCTTTTGCAAGAGGATTTAGCGCATCGAGAAGTTTTGGAGAAGTTGATCAATACGCAGAAGCTGAAATTACATATGACACAGATAATCCACCAACATCACTGAAATTTAGAAAAAAAAGTAGCCGTTGGGCAGTTTCGCCTAAGGGTCATAGCAATCTTCTGGATAATTTTGGCTATACGCAGACCGTATTTATTCGAGCGGACTCGAATAGAATTGATGTACCTAAAGAAGAAATCCGGAGAGGAAATTTTGTTGCTGCTGATCCTGACGTTAAGCGCAATTTGAATCGTATTTTTGAGATTGATAAATTTGACAGACTTAAGAGGTTGAGGATAGCCAATGGAAGAGGAAGACATGCAACATTCTTTTATGTCATAGAGGAAAGGCGTGGCCAGTACTATTCCGAAAAGCGATTCAGTACGGGTGAAATAGCACTACTTAGGTTGGTTGAAAAGCTAAATACAGTTGAAAATGATGCCATAGTGTTATTGGACGAAGCAGAAATGGCTTTACATCCTCGGGTACAGAAGAAGTTATATGATTATCTAGTTGAAGTGGCGCAACAAAAGAACTTAACTATTTTTATTTCTACCCATTCGGTAACGATGATAAAGTCTGCAGATAAAAATCATATCATATTTTGGAAATCGCCTTTGACCGATGGGGAGCGGTGCAGATGACCCAGAACTTAGAGGGGATGGGATTCACGGTCGTGCCTTTCGGACAAGGGTTTAAGGATATGAGCCCGCCCACCAAGGAGTTCTATAAGCTCCTGATGGAAGGACGTATCGTTCACGGCGGCAACCCCATCATGGCATGGATGGCCGGCAATGTGGTCGTGGACACTGGTCCGGCCGGCAATATTAAGCCTACCAAGGTAAAGTCGCCGGAGAAAATCGACGGTATCGTCGCTGCGATCATGGCACTGGACCGCTGCATCCGAAATGAAGGACAGCAGCAGGGCAGCATCTACGATGAACGTGACATGATCGTTTTTTGATATACAAAATCATGGAGGATAAGAATATGAAGTATCTGATGAGTGCAGACTGGTGGCGCGCAGCAAGTATCCGCGCCGCAAAGACCATGTTCCAGACCGGTGCAGCTCTGGTCGTGACCCAGATGCCCAGCGGTACGGTGGACTGGATGGCGGTAGGCAGCGCAGCGATCGTGGCGGGCGTGGCCTCCCTCGGTACCAGTCTGGCCGGTCTGCCGGAGCTGGAGAAAGAATAAAAGACAAAAAGAAAAAGAGCCCGACGCATCAGGCTCTTTCAAGGTGTTGTCCGAAGACGACCACCGCAATTCATAGCTATACTATACCACAAGAAAAGAAATTATGCAAGAGAATCTTACGAATTGGAAATGAAATTTTGCAGCTGGCGCAGATGTGGACGTTGCTGAGTGCCTAGAATTTGATTGCAGACATTTGCCGGGAGTTGTGTGCGCAATTCATCGGTCAAGGCAATATACGCATTCAAAAATTGCTTGCAGGATGTTTTGGTTTCACCCATTTTTCTGAGAACGTAGGTTAGGAGTATGACGTATGAATAAATATATTTGAAATCCAGATTTGAAATGCCTATTTCGGTTTCTAAAAGTGCAACAAGACGCTGATTGATCTCACCAGTTTGGAACCGCGTGTCGAAAATAGTGTTGTTGTGAGCAACAGCATTACGGAGGTCTTTGATTGAATAAATAATGAACTCTGTAATTCTTCCATCAGCGTCAAGTTGACTGGGCAGGTGAAGTATTGCAGAAGTACTCTTTTTGACATTCGCGTTTGCACACGCAAAGAAAGTTCCGAATTCACCTAGTGCCAGGGATTCAAAAGCCGCCCAAATAGGTATGGACCGGTCGGTGTCAAAAAAATGATTGACGGTTTGCTTTTTGTTTCCATAATCACGAAGCAAAGCACTATTGATTTTGCTACGAAGCGACATGCGTTTTGCGTATTCCTGATGATAGTTTCTGCTACCTGGAGTGAAGGAACGGTAGTTTGTGATTGATTTACCGAAGATTGTGTCGATGTTCTCAGAATGAGAATCCTTAAGTGTGGCTTCAATCACATAGCTCTTTAATGCAGTTTCGATAAACATGACCTTAGGGTAAAACAACGCTTTCAATTTCATATCGAAATTGTTTAAAGCAGAGACTTCATCAAACGAAGAAAAAGCAATCCTTTGGTTCGGGGTTCGGATAAACCGATAGCCCTTAAAACCATGATAGTAGCCCATGTTGCGCAATGACTGGGACTGATTGCTTTTGACAGTAATATGATGTTTGGAACGCAGATATCGCATCAACTGATTTATCGTCAGCATGGAAAAACCTCCGTAAGCAACAGTATAGACTATATTATACCACTTGTTGGAACACAAGGAAAGAAAAAATGAAAGGATTTGCTGAAAAATGACATTCTGGGAATGGCTAGGTTTTGAAAACCCAAGGGACTCCCCCAAAACAGAATCACCACCCAAACAAGGTCTGCCAGAGGTCACGGACAATGTCCGCGATTCCGGGCAGACCTTTGTGTTTGGTCGTTCCAATGCAGGAGAGCAGGTGGACGAAAAAGCCGCCATGCAGATCCCGACCGTGTATGCCTGTGTTCGACTGCTGGCAGAGTCCATTGCGGCCCTGCCGCTGCATCTGTATCGGGTGACGGATGACAACGGCAACAAGGAAAAGGCACGGGATCATCCGCTGTACAAAATCCTGTATCGGCAGCCGAACCCGGAGATGACGGCTTTCGTCTTCTGGGAGACCCTGATGACCCATCTGCTCCTCTGGGGCAATGCCTACGCACAGATCGTCCGGGATGGAAAGAACACGGTACTGGGTCTGTATCCGCTGCTGCCGGAAAACGTCGAAGTGGATCGCGATGAAAGCGGAGAACTGTACTACATCTACCACGCCTATACGGATGAAGTTCCGGGAGAGCAGAACAAGGATATCTACTTTCGCCGGGATGAGATATTCCATGTGCCGGGGTTGGGCTTCAATGGCCTGATCGGTTTCTCACCGATTGCCATGATGAAAAACAGCCTTGGCACCTCCATTGCGGTGGATAAGTACGGCTCGGCGTTCTTCAAGAACGGCGCTCAGCCCAGCGGTGTGCTGGAACATCCCGGCGTCATGAAAGACCCGAACCGAGTCCGGGATAACTGGGAAGCGGCATACGGTGGCGCAGCCAACGCCCATCGTGTGGCGGTTCTCGAAGAAGGCATGACCTACAAGCCTGTATCGCTGCCGCCGGAAGACAGTCAGTTCCTTGAATCCAAGCAGTTCTCCGTCACGGAGATATGTCGCATTTTCCGTGTGCCTCCGCATCTGGTAGCGGATCTGTCCCATGCGACCTTCTCCAACATCGAATACCAGTCGCTGAACTTCGTGATGCATTCCCTGACTCCGTGGCTTGTCCGCATTGAGCAGGGCATCATCAAGGATCTGCTGCTGGAGGAAGAGCAGGATACCTACTTTCCGAAGTTCAATGTGGACGGTCTGCTGCGCGGCGACTACCAGAGCCGGATGAACGGCTATGCCACCGGCATCAGCAATGGTTTTCTGTCTCCCAACGATATCCATCGTCTGGAAAACATGGATCTGATCCCGGCTGACCAGGGCGGTGATGACTACTACCTCAACGGTGGCTATGTGAAGCTGAAGAATGCTGGACTGGCGCAGCAGAACAAGGCTGCCGCGGCCCAGCAGAATCAGCCTCAGCAGACACAGCCGGAGGAAGAAACCCCTGACAGCGAAAACCGGCAGAGTGAGAGTACGCCAAAACGACAGAAAGAAAGGAGAGCAATATGAAAAAGTTCTGGAACTGGATCAAGGACAGTGACGAGACCAGAACCCTTCGGCTGGAAGGCCCCATCGACGAGGAATCTTTCTGGGGTGATGAAATTACACCGCAGATGTTCCGGGATGAGCTGAATGCCGGTGAGGGTGATGTGACCGTCTGGATCAACAGCCCGGGCGGCAATGTGTTTGCTGCTGCCGAGATCTATACCATGCTCAAGGACTACAAGGGCAGCATCACGGTCAAGATCGATGCGATTGCTGCATCTGCGGCGTCCGTTGTTGCCATGGCCGGAGATACCGTCCAGATGAGCCCGGTTGCTATGCTGATGATCCATGACCCCAGTACCGTTGCGATGGGGAACACCAAGGATATGGAGAAAGCTATCGAGGTGTTGAACGAGGTCAAGGAGAGCATCATCAACGCCTACGCATCCAAGAGTGGCCTGTCCCATGCCCGAATCGCAAACCTCATGTCCAACGAAACGTGGATGAATGCGAAGAAAGCCGTGGAATTGGGCTTTGCGGATGAAATCCTTTTCTCAAAGAAAGAGGATGAACCTGACAGTGACCCGGTGAACCCCGATAAGCCGGAGAAGACTCCCGATGAAGAACCGGGCGAGGGCGAAGAAAAGAAGCCGTTCCAACAGGATACGGCAGGGCACCTTTTCTCCAGCCGTCAGATGGATCTAATCGTCCTGAATCGTCTGGGAGTCAAGCCTGATACCCCTGCGGCTCAAACGGAGCCGCCCAGTGATCTCCCTGCGGAAGCCGGTCCTGTCCTTGACATGGACGGAAAGACGGAGGAAGGGGATTACTCCTATAACGTCCTGATGAAACAGCTGGAGTGCATGAAATGATGCGCCCCGGCTTTTTTCATGCCGAAAACACGAAATTCATGGAGGTACAACACTATGAGTAAGATTCTGGAACTGCGCACCAAGCGCAATACCCTCTGGGAGCAGACCAAGGATTTCCTGGAAAAGAACCGCGGCGATAACGGTCTGGTCAAGGCCGAGGCTGTGGAGCAGTACAACAAGATGGCACAGGAGGTCAAGGACCTGGGTACTGAGATCGAGCGGCTGGAACAGCAGGCACAGATCGAGGCACAGCTGTCTGCGCCCACTTCCAACCCCGTCCATGCCGATCCTAAGAACGGTGCAAAGAAGGATGTAAAGCCGACTGCCACTGCCGAGTACGCCGAGAACTTCTGGAACATGATCCGCAACCGTGGTCACTACGGCGAGGTCCGCAACGCTCTGTCTGTGGGCGAGGATACCGAGGGCGGCTTTACCGTTCCCGATGAGTTCGAAAAGAAGCTGGTGGAGGCACTGGAGGAGAACAACATCTTCCGTGGCATGGCGACTGTCATCCGTACCAGCTCCGGCACCCGCAAGATTCCCATTGCAGAGGATACCGGCGAGGCAAGCTGGATCGATGAGGGCGAGGAGATCCCCGAAAGCGATGCGACCTTCGGTCAGACCATGCTGTCCGCTTACAAGCTGGGTACCATGATCAAGATCTCCAACGAGCTGCTGAACGACTCCGCCTTTGACCTCGCCACCTATATTGCCCGCCGTTTCGGTGTGCGTATGGGCAATGCGGAGGAGCGCGCCTTCATCACCGGTGACGGTGTTGGTAAGCCTCTGGGTCTGCTGGCTGAGACCGGCGGCGCAAAGGTCGGTGTCAAGGCTGCCAAGCAGGATGCTGTCACCTTTGATGAGATCTTCAAGCTGTACTATGCGCTGAAGGCTCCTTATCGCAAGAAGGCGCAGTTCCTCTGCAACGAGGCACTGGTGCTGCAGCTGATGACCATCAAGGACAACAACGGCAACTATATCTGGAAGCCGGGTCTGGAGATCGGCAAGCCCGATACTCTGCTGAACCGTCCTCTGAAGACCTCCGCCTTCATGCCGGAGATCAAGGGCGGCAACAAGGTCATGGCCTTTGGTGACTACAGCTACTACTGGGTGGCTGACCGCCAGAACCGCACTTTCCGTCGCCTGAACGAGCTGTATGCCCGCACGGATCAGGTCGGCTTCCTGACCACTCAGCGTGTCGATGGCAAGCTGATCCTGCCCGAGTCCGTGCAGCTCCTCCAGATGGCTGCCGGCGGCTGATAAGAGAGGGGGATGACCGATCATGGCACTGATCCCGCTTTTTGAAGCGAAGACCTATCTGCGCGTGGACAGCGGGGATGAAGATGCCCTGATCGGTATCCTGCTTTCCTCGGCCGAGCAGATGTGCAAGGATGTGGGCCGGCTTTCAGATGACCAGTGGGAGGCAGTCAATGCCGCTGACCGGGATGCCGAGAACGGGGTCACACCGACGAGGGAGCTGGAAGCCCTCCGCAGCACTTGCCGTGTGGCAATTCTGTATGCACTGGGCTATTTGTACGAGCACCGGGACGAAGCGGACCATAAGCAGTTGATGCTGACGCTTCGTTCCATTCTGTTCGCTGTGAGGGAGGGGGTGTTCTGATGATCGATAAGCTGAACGAGAGGATCACAATCCAGCAAAGTAAGCACATGACCGATAAGGTCGGAAATCATCGGAACGCATGGGTGGATTATTACACCTGCTTCGCCTACGCTTCGACCTATGAGGCGCAGGAGGATGAAGGTGAAGTCACAGCCGAGCAGAAAAGCGTGGTGTTCACGGTGCGATGGTGCAGTGAGGTCAATAAATTGACCTCCACCGGGTTCCGGGTACTGTTTCGTGGTGAGCTTTATGACATAACGTCAGTTGACCCCATGAACTACAACAAGAAAACCACAAAGCTGCATTGCAGGCTGGAACGGAGGCAGAAATGAGCAAGACCGTGAGCATTGACGGGATGGCAGAAGCCATCAATGAAGGCTTGCAGGAATATGCAAAGCTGGCATCCTTCGAGGTCAAACGGGCTGTTCGAAAGTCGGCCAAGACGGTCAAGGAACAAATCGAGACAGGCGCACCGTCTCGGACAGGGCGGTATAAATCCAGTTGGGTGGCAACAAAACAGGAAGAATCCAGCCAGAGCCTCCAGATGGTCGTCCATTCCAAGGACCGATACCAATTGGCGCACCTTTTGGAAAATGGGCACGCCAAGCGCGGCGGTGGGCGTGTGGCGGCAAGACCGCACATTGCTCCTGCCGAGCAGGAGGGTGTCGAGCTGCTCCAAAGCCTCATCGAGAAAGCACTGAAGTAGGAGGCACCATGACCCACGCAGAAGTCAAGGCAATGGTGGAAGAAATGGGGCTGCCCTATGCGTATGACCATTTCGCAGAAGGGGAGAGTCCCGATCCACCGTTCATCTGTTTCCTGTACCCGAGAGCGAAGAACTTCGGCGCAGACAACCTCGTGTACCACCATTTCAATCGGCTGGCTATCGAGGTGTACACCGATTACAAAGATCCGGATACGGAGGCAGCAATCGAAGAAGTCCTGACCGAACATGAACTCTTTTATGAAAAGAGTGAGGTTTGGATCGAGACGGAGAAGATGTATGAAGTCCTGTATGAGCTGACTGTCTAAGTCAGCCGCAGGGCTTTTTTCACGAGAGGAGAAAGCAATGGGCAAGAAAAGCAACAAGGTCAAGTATGGCCTGAAAAACTGCCATTACGCCAAGGCAACCTTTGACGAGGACGGCGGCGTTACCTACGATACCCCGGTACGCATTCCCGGTGCAGTCAGTCTGTCCCTGGATGCCAATGGTGAGATCGAACCGTTCTATGCGGACAACATCGCCTACTATGTCGTGAATAACAACTCCGGCTATGAGGGTGATCTGGAAATCGCCCTGATCCCGGAGTCCTTCCTCACGGACATTATGCACGAGGAACTGGACGGCAACGGCGTTCTGGCGGAAAACGCCAATGCCGAGCTGGAGCACTTCGCATTCCTGTTTGAGTTTGATGGCGACCAGCGGCATATCCGTCATGTCATGTACAACTGTGTCGCATCCCGTCCGGCAGTGGAGGGCGACACCAACGAGGACAGCAAGGAGGTCAAGACCGATAAGCTGACCCTGCAGGCAACTCCGCTGGCAAATGGCTATGTCAAGGCCAAGACCGGCACTAATACCAGCGATGATGTCTACAACAAGTGGTACGAAAAGGTCTACGAGCCGCAGTCTGAGGCATCCAGTATGGGGACTGAGGAGACTGATCCTCAGGGCTGATGAAAACGAGGCAGGGCTTCGGCTCTGCCACTACATTATTGTGTAAGGAGATTTCTAATATGAAAAAGCATCGTGTATTTTCCCTGTTTACTGTCATCTTTGTGGCTTTCCTGCTGTGCAGGGCTGTGACCATCGTACCGACCGGATACACCGGCGTGAAGACCAGCTTCGGTCAGATTCAGGAAACGACCATCCAAAGCGGTAAGCTGAACTTCACCGTTCCGTTCGTCCAGAGCATCCACACCGTAAATAATAAGCAGCAAGACAAGCATATCGAGGCGCAGATCTGGGGTGAAGCCTCCGACAAGACTCCGGTTTACGCTGCGGATGTCATTGTGACCTATCAGGTGCTTCCCGAAAAGAGCGCATGGCTGTACGCGAATGTGTCTGACACCAAGAATCTGGTCGGTGACGAGCTGGTGGCATCTGCCATCAAGTCCGCGATGGCAGAGCTTGGCCCCAATGAAGTGACCAACCGCATCAAGATTGAGCCTCTGGCCCAGCAGAAGCTGGCGGAATCCCTGAACCAGAAGTACGGCGAGGATGCGGTGTTCATCAATAAGGTGGTCATCAACGATATGGATTTTGAGGAAGCCTATAATACGGCCATCCAGCAGAAGTCCATCGCCCAGCAGAACGCTGACAAGCAGAAGATCGAGAACGAGGCCGCCATTGCCAAGGCAGAAGCAGATAAGCAGGTGGCAATCACCAAGGCAGAAGCGGAGGCACAGAAGACTTCCATTGCCGCAGATGCTCAGGCCGAAGCGAATCGCAAGATTGCAGAGAGCCTGTCTGATACCTTGATCGAGTACCAGAAGATCCAGAAATGGGATGGCAAGCTGCCCACCGTCAGCGGCGGCAATGCACTGGTCAGCATCGACCCGGCAGAGTAAGCAAGTACACGAACCGAGGGCAGTGCGGAGGCTCTGTCCTTTCTACATGAAATGGAGGATAAAGACTATGGCAGTCACAAAGAAAATCGAGATCGATGGTCAGATGGTGGAGTTCCGAGCCAGTGCAGCCGTTCCTCGTCTGTACCGCATTAAGTTCGGTCGGGATATCTACAAGGATCTGAGATCCCTTGAAAAAAGCGTGGATGACGGCAACGAGGAGAGTTCCAGTCTTGACTTGTTCAGCCTGGAGATGTTCGAGAACATTGCATTCATTATGGCGAAGCACGCCCATCCGGATCAGGTGCCGGACAACCCGGATGAGTGGCTGGAGAACTTCAACACCTTCTCCATCTACCAGATTCTGCCCCAGTTGATCGAACTGTGGGGGTTGAACGTACAGACGGAGGTAGAGGCAAGAAAAAACCTCGCAAAAGTGAGCGGGTAATGACCACCCCGCTCTTCATGCTGCGCTGTGTGCAGCTCGGTATCAGCATAGCCGACCTAGACTTGCTGACCATCGGGTTGGTTAATGATATGTTCACAGAGCGGCAGAACGATGAGTATCCGTATCAGGAGTTGGCATCGCAGGCTGACTTTGACCGTTTCTAACTAAACTTTCGTGCTTATATTGATTGCAAAATAAGCACAAGAGTTTGTGGGGATAAAGAAAAATCCCGTCCAGCGAATGCTGGGCGGGAAAATACTGTGATAGACAGTCCTATTCGATTTCAACATCATCAAAACCAACAAGGTCATCTTCAGTGATACCGAGACGTCGAAACAATTCTTCTTCGGAAATAAAGGGAGACGCAGTTTGTTTTAGAGAATTGATATCGTTTATAAAGACATTGTGGCTGGCCAAAATTAATTCAGCGTCATCAACAACATGATAATAGCTGTATGTACAGAGCAAGTCGTAACATTCGGAAATATATCCGAGTATATCGTACTTTTTGAATAGTTCAGCACATTCGATAGGTGAAATATGCCATCTGGTCTGTGCTATGCGAAAAACCCAGCATTGCATATCTGCTATGTCAATTTCTCTTTCGGTCATGCGGAACTCCTATGCAGAAGCAGAATCGGTGGGCTTGCGAGTATCTTCAAAGACATTGCGGAGATAATCCGGGCCCTCCATCCAAAGACCAGTGGAGTAATCGAACAGTTCCTTATAAGCAGGAGAGCTCGAAAACTCAAAGAAAGCCTGATTGAAGGGAACACCTGTTTCGGTGCAGTAATCTTCGAGCATTGCTCGCATGACGTTTACAGCACAGGTTTCGCGCTGTTCATCGCTGATATTATAGGTGCTTGAAGTCATAGAGATCACTCCTTACAAATTCGAGGGATTGGATTGCCTTTTCGTTGCAGAAACAGAACTGGTCTTCCAGACGATTCGGCAGTAGTGCTTTGATAGCAAAGCTATCGGCGTCTTCGGAGCCTGGCTCGCCATAAGCGCGCGTGGTGTAAAGCTGCAAGGTACGAGCAGTTTGATCATCGGCTATTTTCCCACCGATGATATCAAACTTGGCATACCGTTCCCGGACATCCGGGAACAATGTTCTTCTACGGTTTGAAGCCACAAAATGCAGCCAATTCCTATCCGCAGCGTTGAATAAGTGAATAGCAATGTCAGGATTCATATGAAGTTTGAAAACAGAAATGTAACCAATCGTTGTGCCAGTAGGCAATCTTTCCTCGTTGACTTGTTTGTTCACAGACAGCGGAACAAAACCTTGAGCCTGCTTGTAGGAGCTTGTGACGTAGAAACCGCGTCCGAAATCTTTTCCTTGCTTGCATTTGTTAAGATCGATTTCGGACACCTGTGTGAAACTACCGTGATAGAGGAGCATTCCATTTGTTAATGTCAGCATACGGAAACACCTCGATTCTTAAGCATTTCCTCGACATCGTCCAAGGCGCACTCATAGCTGCTCAAATGGAGAAAATCATAGCATCTGGCAATAAATCCAAACACATCATTATCCTGAAATATCTTCGTGCAGGCTTCGGGAGACTTTTTCCACTTGGCTTGAGCCATACGGAAAACCCAGCACTGCATATCCGCAATGTCAATTTGATGTTCACTCATAGGGCGTACCTCCTTTGAGTACAATTTCTCAATTTAAGTATAGCTCTTTTTCCGGCTCATATCAACGATAGAATTGTAAATTTTTAAGCCCACATAAGAAGTAACTCACGAGTTACTTTCCTACGAGTATCATATTTCTTTCGGCCTATTCGCCTTGTGCGGATGGGTCTTTACTTATGCCCCGGAGGAGGTGGTTATCCGCATGGCATCCAGAATCGCAGGCATTACCGTTGAGATCGGCGGCGACACTACAAAATTATCCAAGGCACTGGAAAGCGTCAACAAAACCATCAAAACAACGCAGTCTGAGTTGAAGGATGTCAACAAGCTCCTGAAACTGGACCCCTCCAATACCGAGACGGTCACCCAAAAGCAGAGAATGCTGAAGGATGCCATCGAAGCCACCAAGGAGAAGCTCACCACCTTAAAGACGGCGGCAGAGCAGGCCAACCAGCAGCTTGCGGACGGTAAGATCACGCAGGAGCAATACGATGCGCTCCAGCGTGAGATCGTGGAGACGGAGCAGAACCTTAAATCCCTGCAGGAACAGGCGGCGGTCACCAATGTGACCCTTGCCAAGATCGATGCGGTGGGAGAAAAGCTCCAGACGGTTGGCTCTCAGGTCGAAAGTGTGGGTAAGAAGTTCCTGCCGGTTACGGCGGCAGTTACTGGCTTAGGCACAGCGGCGGTAAAGACCGCAGCAGACTTCGACCAGGAAATGAGCAAGGTCTCTGCTATTTCCGGTGCAACAGGGGATGACTTTGACCAGCTCCGTGCCAAAGCCCGCGAGATGGGTGCCAAGACCAAGTTCTCTGCCTCCGAAGCCGCCTCCGCTATGGAATATATGGCGATGGCCGGCTGGAAGACCGGGGATATGCTGGATGGCATCGAAGGTATCATGAACCTTGCTGCTGCATCCGGTGAGGACTTGGCGACTACCTCTGATATCGTCACGGATGCGCTGACTGCCTTTGGTTTGTCGGCCGCGGATTCTGGACACTTTGCGGACATTCTTGCTGCGGCATCGTCCAATGCAAACACCAACGTCAGCATGATGGGCGAGACCTTCAAGTACTGTGCGCCTATCGCCGGTGCGCTGGGTTTCAGTGCAGAGGATACGGCGGAAGCTATCGGCCTCATGGCAAACAGCGGTATCAAGGCATCACAGGCAGGTACTTCGCTGCGTTCCATCATGAACAACCTTGCCGGTGAAGTGACCTTTGCAGGCAAGAACATCGGAGAGGTCACGATTGCCACCAGCAATGCGGACGGCAGTATGAGAAGCCTGAACGATATCCTTGCGGACTGCCGTGTGGCTTTCTCCGGTCTGACCGAATCTGAAAAGGCAGCCAATGCCGAATCGCTGGTCGGCAAGAACGCTATGTCCGGTTTCCTTGCTCTGATGAATGCCGGCGAAGGTGACATCGACAAGCTCCGTGGTGCCATTGAGAACTGTGACGGTTCTGCGGAGAGCATGGCAGAGACCATGCAGGATAACCTCAACGGCCAGCTTACCATTCTGAAATCTCAGTTGGAGGAGCTGGCTATTTCCTTTGGCGACCTCTTGATGCCCACCATCCGCAAGATCGTGTCGGCGGTGCAGGCATTCGTGGACAAGCTCAACAGTATGGACGACAGCACCAGAGAGACCATCCTCAAGGTGGCGGCTCTGGCTGCGGCCATTGGACCGCTGCTTATCGTGCTGGGTAAAACCATATCGACAGCGGGCACAGCATTAAAGGGCTTCAGTTCGCTGGCTAAGGGCATCCGGCTGCTCTCCACCCGTGTGGGCAGCGCAAGCGGACTGTTCGGGAAGCTGGGCGCAGCTCTCGGCGGCATTTCGGCTCCCGTCATGGCAGTGGTTGCCGTGATCGGTACGCTGGTGGCTGCATTCATGCACCTCTGGAATACCAATGAAGAGTTCCGTACAGCTATTACTAACATCTGGAATGGAATCGTCGAAAAAGTGCGCGGCTTCTGCGACCAGCTGACCCAGCGGCTCAATGCCCTCGGCTTTGATTTCAAGGATATCGTAGAGGTGCTGAAAGCTGTCTGGGACGGCTTCTGTCAGGTTTTGGCTCCTGTGTTTGAGGGTGCCTTTCAGGTTGTATCCACGGTACTGGGAACAGTCCTTGACACGCTGATTGGTCTGTTCGATGTGTTCTCTAATCTATTCCAGGGAAACTGGAGTGGAGCGTGGGAGGAAGTCAAAGGAGTCTTCTCCGGAATTTGGGAAGGAATTAAGTCCATCTTCTCCACGGTGCTGGACACCTTGAAGGCTGTAGCAGATGTGTTCCTCGGCTGGTTCGGTACGGACTGGAGTTCGGTCTGGGAGAGCATCAAGAGATTCTTTGAGGGAATCTGGACAGGAATCAGCGATTTCTTCTCCGGCATCCTGACAGGCATCCAGACCACAGCATCTACCGTCTGGAATGGGATCTCGGATTTCTTTACCGGGGTCTGGACAGGAATCAAGGATTTCTTCGAGGGTATCTGGAACGGCATCGTCTCGTTCTTCACGGGTAAAACCGGTGAGATGGACGAGAACGCACAGTCGACATTCACCGGAATCTCGGATTTCCTTGGCGGTATCCTGACCGGCTTGCAGACGGTATTCTCTACGGTCTGGGAGGCAATCTCCGGCGTGGTCAGCGGGGTTATGGATGCAATCTCGGCCGTCATCTCGACGGTCATGAGCGTGATCTCCGGCGACTGGTCTACAGCCTGGGAGAACATCAAGTCGGCGGCATCGACTGTGTGGGAGGGCATTTCGGGTGTCATTTCCGGCGCGTGGGAGGGAATCTCCTCCTTTGTGTCCAGCGCGGTTGAGACGCTCGGCTCTGGGCTTTCGACTGCATGGACGGGCATCCAGACAACTGCCTCATCTGCGTGGGATGGCATCAAGGGTGCGATCTCTACAGCTTGGGACGGTATCCAGTCCGGCGTGACCTCGGCGGTAGAAACGGTGGCCACCGGGCTGTCTGGGGCATGGGAAGGCATCCAGTCTACGGCAAGCACTGCGTGGGAGGGTATCAAGTCCGGCATCTCTAGCGCATGGGAAGGAATCTCCGGATTCTTTGGTGGTATCTGGGATGCCATCACCGGCAAGACCAGTGACTCTACCACCCAGATGAAAACGGATACCTCTAACGCATGGTCCGGTGTGGAGGCGGAAGCCCAGACCGCATGGTCGGGTGTGTCTACCTCCGTATCGACTGCCTGTACTGGCATGGCACAGTCTGTGACGACCCAGATCGACAGCATCAAGGCATCCATGTCGGCAGCGTGGTCCGGCATCGCTTCGGATACCACTACGGCATGGAATGCGGTCAAGACCAACCTCACTACGGCATGGACCGGAATTACGACTTTCGTGACAACCAGCCTGAACAGTGTGAAGACCGCAGTGACGAACGGCTGGACACAGCTTCGTTCCCTGACGGTATCCAGCTGGTCCAGCATCCAGTCGAGCCTGACGGCAAGCTGGAATTCCATTAAAACGGCAAGCACCACAGCCGTGAACGCAGTGAAGACTTCCGTTACCAATGGATGGACAAACCTGCGCACGTTGACAACATCCAGTTGGAGTTCCATCCAAACGGCACTGAACACGAGCTGGAACAGCATCAAGAGTGCGACAACAGCATCGGTCAACGCAGTGAAAACTTCCGTCACGACCGGGTGGACGAATCTGCGAAGTTTGACAACGTCCAGTTGGAATTCCATCCAGACCGTGCTGAATACGAGCTGGAACAGCATCAAGAGTGCAACCACCAGCTCAGTCAATGCGGTCAAGAGTTCCGTCACGGCGGGATGGAACAACCTCCGCAGCCTGACCAGCAGCAGTTGGTCGAGCATCCAGTCGGTACTCAGTTCCAGCTGGAACACCATCCGCAGCACGGCATCTTCGGCTGTGAACGCAGTGAAGTCTACGGTTTCTTCGGGCTGGAACGGCGTGAAGTCCACGACTAGCTCTACCTTCTCCGGCGTGCAGTCGGTGGTGTCCGGTGCCATGTCCAATCTGCGCTCCACGGTCTCTTCCGGTGTGTCCAGCATCAAGAGCAACTTCAACTCTCTCAGCTCCATTGCTTCTTCGGCATACAGCTGGGGCAGTGACATCTGCTCCCAGATGGCGGCCGGTGTTCGTGCGGCGGCAGGCTCGGTCGTCCGGGCCGCAGAGAACGTGGCAAGCAAAGTCAGAAGTCTGCTGCACTTCTCTGTGCCTGACACTGGCCCTCTGTCTGATGCGGACGAGTATATGCCTGACTTCATGAAGCTGCTGGCAAGCGGCATCAAGAAGAATCAAGACAAGGTCGTCAAGGCCGTCAAGACATTGTCTGGCTCCATGAAGACCAACCTGAACACGCCCGTGGGAGACATGGGCGACAAGGTGAAGTCGGTGGTGAGTGGCTTTGCCTCTACGATCAGCGGCAGCACAAGTAGAGTTCGGTCGGCTGCAAGCGGGCTGGCATCCGGCATCCGAACTGGGCTTATGAATGGTCTGGACGGCATGACCAGCGAGTTTAGGTCTGTCTGGAGTGACCTTGAAAAGATCACCAAAACATCGGTTAGCAGCATGAGCGATGAAGTGAAGCAGGGATTCTCCGACATGAAGACCTCTATCGGAGACTTGAGCGACCAGACCAGTTCTCTGGGCAACGCGATCCGCAGCCTCGGTGACACCTTCAACTCGGATTTCCTGAAAGGTCTGGGTGAGGGTATCAGTAAGGTGGGCGATACGGTCAGTACTGTCACCGGAATCGTGGACAAGCTCGGCTCCATGAAGAGTACCTTCGGCAGCTTGGGCGAGACGCTCACGAACCTCGGCAATGCACTGGGAACGGATGGCGGCGGTGGTCTGCTGTCGAAGATGGGGAGTTTCCTGTCGAAAATCGGCAACGCCGATGGCGGACAGATCGTCTCGAACTTCGGCAATCTGATCTCCGGGCTGACCTCCAAGATGGGTGGTCTGGGACAAGGTGTCACCGGTGTCATCTCGAAGCTGGGCAGCCTTGGCAGCAGCGGAACCGGCATCTTGTCGAACCTCGGCAGCGTTACGACTGGTGTTCTCTCCAAGCTCGGCGGTGTTGGCAGCAGCCTGTCCGGGCTGCTCTCCGGTGTAGGCTCCACGCTGGGCGGCATCGCTGGCTCAGCTGGTTCTGCGATTGCGGGGCTGTTCGGTTCTGTTGGCACAACGGTGTCTGGTCTTGCAGCCGGTGCAGGCAGTGCATTGGCTGGTATCGCTTCTTCGGCTGGCGGTGTGCTTGCCTCGGCAGGTACAGCACTGGCTGGTCTTGCTGGCCCTGCTGGTATTGCGGTGGCCGCAGTCGGCGGTGTCGGCCTTGGGCTGACCGCTCTCTGGAAGAACTGCGATGGTTTCCGTGAGGGCGTGACCAACATCTGGAATAAAGTCACTTCTGTGTTCTCCAATGGTGTGACTGCCATTAAGAATGGCATCTCCAATGCGGCGTCTGCCATCGGCAACGTGGCATCCTCCATCTGGAGCGGCGTCAAGAACGTGGCTTCCTCGGCGGTGAAATGGGGCAAGGATGTGGTCAGCGGTATCGCTGGAGGCATCAAGAAAGGCGTGTCGTGGGTCGGCAATGCCGCTAAGAGCGTGGCAAACGGCATCCGCAGTTTCCTGCACTTCTCGGTGCCGGACGAAGGACCGCTGGCCGATGCCGACACCTATATGCCTGACTTCATGAGGCTGCTGACTGGAGGCATCAGGGACAGCGAGGACGGTCTGCTGAAGCAGATCCGATCTATGGCCTCTAAGGTTCAGCAGGGGATGGCGGGAATCTGCTCCTTCAGCCTGCCAGAGATCAATATGCCCCGGATGAACACAAGCGGTTGGAATCTTCCGCAGGCTGCTCTGGCCGGCGGCGGAACAACAAAGAACACGAATCTGGGCGGCGTTCACATCACGGTGAACGGCTACAACGCCCGGAACGATAACGAGCTGGCACAGATCGTAGCTGACAAGATCAATGAGATGATCGACCAGGACGATTCGGTTTACAAGTAAGAGGTGATGCGTATGGGCTATTTGCCTGAGAAAAAGACAGTATCCCAGTTTGATCTGAAGGGCAGGTTTGCACGGCAGTATCTGTCCTTTGCCGGTAAGTCCAGCAAGGACTTCCTTTTATATTTGTCCGGACCCGGTGTGTACGATTCCCCGGCAGCGGATGTGGAAAGCACATCGGTCCCTGGCAGAAACGGAGACATCATCAGCGAGAATGCAAGAGCAGGTCGGCGGCGGTATCAGAATGTGGATATCAAGTATGAGGCGTTCTTCTTCAACGGTCTGCCCGCCAAGACCGCAGCGGTCAAGTCGTGGCTACTATCTCCGGTCGGCTACCAGAAATTGCAGGATACCTATGACCCGGACTTCTTCCGAATGGCGGTCTGCACCGAAGCGATGGAGTTCGATGTGACGGCACAGAAAGCCGCAAAGATGGATCTGGTGTTCAATTGCAAGCCTCAGCGGTGGAGTGTGGAAGGACAGAGGACGGTACGGCTGGAAAGCCGGAGCAACCTCATGAACCCCTTCGCATTCCCGTCACAGCCCGTCTTCAAGGTCTACGGAGATTCGGGCGGTGTGCTGTATGTGGGCGATGAATCCATTACCATCCACAGCATTAAGGATAAAGGTTATGCTGTTTCAACTGGACGAACCTGAAATGGTAAAGACGGAGAACATCGTTCTTCCGCCCAAAGAAGCTGAAACAGATGACCGAGCTGAAATCGCAGGGAGGACAGTTAAGCAGATTATTAACATTTTGCCTCCGGAATGGGAGGACACATTTGGAAGACCGATTACCAGCATCGGAGAGATTAATCTACTGGAGCAGAGGCACTATGCGGCTGACTGGGATGTTTTGCGGCCGGCAAAGGAACTGGCCGAATACAGTACATTGACCTCAGAAGACCTTGAAGAACTTTTACATGAAGCAGAGAAAATAATAGAAGGGTGGCCTATACCAGATGAACATGGAGCTGGCGAATCAGCAGACAATGGAGATGGAGAATCCGCAGGTGTTGGAACTGAGTGCGGAGCAGATGTCGGAGCGGGAACAGAGGAGAACGGAGATCGAGCAGACCTTTGATTATGATGGCTATCAGGTCGCCCGGAGGGAACTTTTTGCACATCTTCGAGATCCCGCCATTATAATAAGGAAAGACAGCATCACATTCAACACGGCCTGCATTGCAGGTTTGGAGGATGTGGTGTACGTCAACATCATGTTTAACAGCGACTTAAAGCGGCTTGTAGTTAAAGGCTGTAATGAAAATGACAGGGATGCTCTGCGCTGGTGTATCGCAAAACCGGACAAGCGTAAGAGTCGGAAAATGTCCTGCAGGTTATTTTCAGAATTGCTTTATAAGGAAATGGATTGGTCCGGTGACTGCCGGTATAAGATCCTCGGATACCGCATCGAGTTCGAGGGCGAAGCTCTCTATGTGTTTGACCTTGTGGCGGCCGAGGTGTTCCACGAGTGTAAAAAGAAGCAGTCTGCTGATCAACAACCTACGACAGTGGCCGAAGAGAATACGGAAGAACAGCCTGTGAATCCTCGGAAGGGTTACTACCCAGATGACATCGCGGGTACATTTGGCATGCCTGTTGAGCAGCATCGCCAAGAGTCTGAGCTGAGGCAAATGGATGGTTTTGTCTCGGTTGGAATGCTTACGGGTATGCCCGGACAACAGCAAAATCTATAAAAATTGAATTTGAGCACCAAGGGGGGAGTCTACCCTTTTTCAGGAAGGAGGAAAAATTATGCCAGCAAAGACATGGCAGCAGAATATGCTGGGGATTACATTTCGATATGCAGACGGTCGCATCACGGTCTTCCGGAGCGCCCTTGAATCTATTGGCCGCCCAGAATTCTATCATTTTCTCTACAACTCGACCAAGCAGATGTTTGCAATACAAGCGTGTGGGATGGATGCAGAGGGGGCCAATCGTGTTCCAAAGAAAAATCAGGACGACCGATATGAGATCAAGAGCAAGAATCTTGTGCGGCTGCTCTATCAGAGCTGTGGCTGGGACAGAACAAGATCCTACCGGCTGCCGGGTGTTGAGTATCCGCAGCAGAGACTCGTGAATTACGACCTGTGTCGCGCCATTCCCATTTTCGAGGGAAAGGTGGACAAGGAGAACGAAAGTGCACAGGAGCCGGTACAGGCAACTTCTGGGGCAGAGAATATTTGACTGTGCGAGTCTGAAGAAGAAACGGTTAGGCTCCGCAGTCGCAGAGAAAACTGAATAAAAAATGTAGCAGCCCACCAGGTTGCTTTCCAACGAGCTGAGAGATCAGCAGGAAGGAAAGGCTACCCGGTGGGCTGCTTTTTTTGACCTTCAGAGGGCAGTTGCTCCGTGTCTGAACGGGTGTTTATTCCCGACCGCACTTATTTCCTCGTGTCTAAATTGCCGAAGCCTGGGAGGGGCGGAAATCTGCCTCGTGTCCAAACGGATGTTTATTCCTGATGGCACCCCTGTCCTCGTGACTGAATACTATATATTGACGCGAAGAAATATATAAACGCTAAATATGGTGGTTTGCTCTGCGACCAACGTTGAATCCTGTTTATGCCTGAAAGTACCGAGGGAGTTTCTGAGGGCCAAACCACTGCAATGAGTGGAGAAAACCACTAAGTATCGACATTTCCACACGTTTCTGACTGCTAAAAATTGGAAGTAATTCCAGAGTGAAATCGGGCATAAATGCGGCTCTTACAGTAGCGTTAAGCTGGGAGGCTGGCAAAATGCCGAGAACCCAAGCGTGAGCAAAGCTCATTTCCTCATTGGGTCGCATGATACCTTGTAACAGGCTCAGGCGCTCAATGCCGGACAAGACGCGTGTACTGCTGCCCATACGCTTGAAGTGATCGGCAATATCTGCAGCACGGTTGAACCACAGGTTCAACTGCCCGGTGTCCTTATCCTTGGTAATGGCAAAGTCCACCGAATATTCCTTGAGCTGTCGCCTGACATAGGGCAGTGTTTTGTCGTTCAGCTCCACCGAAGCGAGAGCCTGCGACTGCCGGTTCAGTGATTGAATTGATTGCTGCCCGTACTGCCGCGCTTGCAGCATACTGGCAACCGTCTGCAATATCCCAAAGATGCCCTGTCCAGCAAGCTTGCTCGCCTTCTAAGCGGAACCGTAGGTCCAGCTCGGCAAATGTGAAATTCCGATTGAAACGCTCTGTCGCTTTATTTGGTGTTTCCTGCAATTCCAGCATCAGCTGCCATAAATCAGGATGTGCATGGTACAGATGCCGCAGCTCGGTCATAGACGCATTGGGGCAGAACCAGCACCCGCCGCGGTGGCTGTACTCATACAGCGGCGACAGCAGCCCCTCCTGCCTGCACATGGCAAACGCATCCTGCTCTGTCACGCCGTACTTAGCCATAAGGGAAACCTGGTCAGGCTTTAGCCGCTCCAGTCTGATCGGTTCATCCGCGGCAATCCCTAAATAGGAGACCGTACCCGGTGGCAAGCCCCTTTTATAGGCTTCCAGTGGCGGGACCTTGCAATCTCGTTGAATTGCACAGCGCCCAGCCAGCGGAAAAGCGGCAAGCTTTCCCTGTGCATTGCCGCGGCTCACCACATGGTAAAAGCAATCTAGATACGTCTTTTCAGCGTGCAAAACCCTTGTGGGGATGCCGCGCTTTTCAAAGTACGGAATTGCTGTCTCATAGATAAACCGCGCATGCTCGGGCAGTTCGCCGGAAATCTCCTTGCTGAACATGACCTCAGTGTATATGATTTCGTCCAGCGGTTCGCCATGCTGTAGGGCCAGCAGCGCTGTTGCATTGCTGTCTTTGCCGAAGCTCGAACAGATGATATGTTTCATGTCATTCACCAATAAAAATAGGGCGGCCCGCGAGAGTCGCCCATACCATGTATGTCTTTCATATGCCTTTAGTGCTCGCTCTCATCCGTTTTGGATTTGCGGCGCTTGTATGCAAGAATTCCGAAACCGACGATAGATCCAAACACCGCCGCCGAAAGCAGCGCAAAGGGGAACACATCGCCCGTTTGGGGAATAACTGGCATCGGCGTAGGTGTTGCCGTGGGTGTGCTTGCCGGTGCAGGAGAAGGCGCGGGCGTGCTGCCCGGCGTCGGCTGCGGCGTATTGCTCGGGGTGTCCTCATGCGGTGTTTCCTCGGGAATGCGTGCATCCTTCATAACGACAGTCTGAAGTTCACCGGTGGGCAGCACGGTAAAGGCAATGCTTTCCGCAAGCTGATAGCCATTGGGGGCGGTAATCTCCGTCAGCGTATAGTCACCGGCAGGCAGCTTTTCAATATAGTGGGGCTTGTCCTCGGAAACCCACTGTGCAACCATGTTGCCGTCCTTATCCTTGATGACCAGCTCAGCGCCGGGCAGCTCTTTACCCGTGGCAATGTCAACCTTGGAGATTTGTACCCTGGTAATGTCATCTTTCATGATTACCGTGGCATCGTCCAGCAGCTCCCATTCCTCCCAGGAAATGATCCAGAGCTTCTTTTTATCCTTCAGATAGTAGACGTCTGCCTCGTCCAGCTCGTGGCCGTCGGCGTCCGTTTTGCGTTCCAGGCGGAACACAATATCGTCTGCAACGGCATAACCATCAGCAGGTCGCTTTTCTGTCAACGTGTGTTCTTCGTCAAAATGCAGACCCGTCACACGGTGCGGCGTATCGGTGGAAACCCAGGTGTCAACGATGTTCTCCTTCGCATCCTTGATAATCAGCGTCGCACCGGGCAGTTCTTCATCGTTGGTCAAATCTCGCTTACTCACCCACATTTCAGAAGGCTTGTTGGCGCATGTATTGTCCAATACCTGCAACACTTCGCCGTCATAGGTGAAGGTGACATCCATTTCTGCGTCATTGAGATAGTATCCCTGCGGGGCGCGCAGCTCGCGGATAAAGTAATTGCCGCTGTTGGTCGAGGCATCCAGCCGGTCACTCTGGCCGTACCACTCGCCGCGGATGGGAACATCGCAGTTGAAATAGGTGTAGCCGTCCGCAACAGTCTCGGGACTGGTGGAAATCAAATCACCGGCAGAGAACAGTTTGTTGCCGTTCACGTCGTAGATGTCATCGCGGGTGTACAGGTTGAACACGGCACCGGCCAGATATTTGCCGGTTTCCTGATTGATCTTGTACACACCCACGCGGGCATGCTCACGGTCATTGTAGAAACCAAGGGTCTGCTGTTCAACCAGTTCTGCAGAGGCTTCCGATGCGCGTACAACATCAAAATGTTGCTCATCATCTCCATTTTTGACGATGCTCTTTGCCATGACCACATCATTCAGTTGACTATCCCAGACAAATGTCACATCGTAACTGTCTGTAGTGCCGATATACCCGTAGGGTGCCTTGGTTTCCTCCACATGGTAGCTGCCCAGCGGCAGGGTAATACTGACCTCGCCGAGCGTGCCGTCGTGGATGACCGACAGAAAATCATAGGTCGCCTTGGTGCGGGACGGCGCAAACACAGCAATGTCTGCACTGCCATCACCGGTGGTAACAACCGCTACCACGTCGCCCTTGGCATACCAGAGCGTTCGTCTGCCGTTGGCATCCAGCTGGCGGTCCTGCGTGTAGATGTCCTCTGCAGCCGTAATGGTGTATTCCGCACCGGCCAGCGGGCGCAGCGTATAGGCAAAGTCGGAGTCGGCCTCGCCGGTCATCCAGGGGTCAATCAAATCGTTGGTTTCAATCTTTCCTGTCAAGGCATTGCCGGTCTTACGGATGGTCAGCTTGCCCAGCGTTTCCTCATTCCAGTAGTCCTCGCCGATGACCAGCGTGTCCATGCCGTTTTCATTGTCATCACCGGTGGCCTTGTAGATGCAGTCCGTGGAAATATCGAAATCCACATAGTAGTTGCCGCTGTCGGCCCATTCGTTGTAGAAGCCGTCCGGGCCGACAGTCTCCACAATGCGGTATTTGCCCAGCGGCAGCTTTTCGGGCAGGGTCAGGATACCTTCCTCGTTGGTGTAGAAGGTATCCACGTTCTTGGTCAGATGCCCGTTTACCGTGTCCGTCATCGTGATCAGCTTGGGCTTCCCGTTTTCCAGCCGATAGTTGCCGTTGTCATCCAGCCAGTAGATCTGGAAGGCTGTGTTCGGCAGCAGGACCGGTTTGCCGGTTTCCGTATCGAGTTTCGTGATTTTTAAATACACTTCAATCTCCTCATCCAGTACCGTAAATTTCTGATAGGAATCCGATGCTTTCATCACACTGTCCTTCGGCGTGGCCATCGCGCCCCAGGGGTTGTTGTCCTGCTCGGGGTCAATGCTGACCAGGAACGGCTCCGCCTGGAACAAATCATGCGGCGTCGTGGTCTCCACGACCAGATAGGTGCCGTAGGCCAGCCCTTGCACACGGATACAGCCGGAGTCATTGCTGAAGATTTCGGCCAACTGATATTCATTGGCACGCCCCGTAGGCTGCCAGCCATCGCCCTTGCCGTTCTTGTTGTCGCCCGCCGCGGTCAGCGTTTTGTTGTAGGCGGCCATTTCGTCGGCGTTGACCTCGTAGGTCTTGGCAATGGCCTGCGTCTCACCGGAGAAATCCCACTTGGGGTGCTCGTTGTCGTATTCCTTGTTGATGTAGGCATCCAGAATGCTTTGCAGTGTGTAGCTTTCGGTGCGGGTCTGGTCAAACTGCTCGACCTTGGACAAGTCGGACACAAGATAGAAGGTGAACCCAGCGCCCTCCAGCTCCAGCCCATTGGACTGCCCACTGGAGGAGACGACCTTGCTGATTTCCACGTTGCCCTTGGCGACCTGATCCTGACTTTCGGTCAGGTCGCTGTCCTTATGGATGTGGTAGTTGCCGTTGTAGGCCGCGGTATCACCGGCAAAGGTGGTTTTCTCCACATACCAGCCCTCGTCTGCATAGCTGGGCGTGATGTAGTAGTTGTGCTCGTCGCAGAGATACCCGGGCGCATAGGACAGGTAATAGGCATCGTAGGTCCAGGTGCCGTCCAGAGCCTTGCTCTTGGAGATGGTGCTGAACTGGTTCTTGTATACCCAATCTGTATACCGCCCGTTGCTGGCTGCCAGCGCGGCAACCTGCCCGGTAGCTGCCTTGGTGCGGCTGTCCACCGTAGGATAGGTGCCGTAAACAGCAAGAGCGCCCTCACGCAGCGGAATGACCGTGCCGGTGGAGCGCTCTACTACATAATATTTACCGAGGTACAGGTTGGAGAAGGTCAGCCAGCCGTCCTCGATTTTTGCACTGGCTACGAGATTGTCCTTTTTCAGCACGGGCAGGTAATCGCTGATCCACTGTCCGCTGTTGTCGCGGATCGTGGTATGCCAGATGGGATTGCCATTGGCATCTACGATTTTGGAATAATCCACAACGCCGGTCACACCATCAGGGTGGGTAATATCCTCGGCGGCGTACAGGTCGTACACTGCGCCGTCCAGCACGGCATTGCCGTGAGCAGCGTCGCCTGTCACATACCGCTGTGCATCCAAATCAACCTTGAAAATGCTGATTTCGCCAAGCGTGCGGTCATTCTTCATGATGCCGTTTTCTGCCGTGGTGGTGTAGCCGTCCTCGTTGGCTGCCTTGCCGCTGGCATCGGTGGTATAGCTCCGGGAGGCATCCTTGGGGGAGTCATAGATGGTGACTGTGGTTTCTACGCCGCCGCTGGTCACCAGCTTTGTGCCGCCCTTATCGCCAGTGGCAATGTCGGCATTGTAGTCACCATTGCCCAGCCACAGGACAGAATTGTTGTTGTCAGCCGTAATTTCCACATAGTAGGCGCGCTTGCCCAGCGCTGTGCCCGCCGTGCCGGGATGGTCAACGTCTGTCCAGTCGCCGAAATACCCCGCGGGGGCCTTCGTCTCTACAAGGATGAACCTGCCCTCATTGCGTTGCGTGTAGTACAGCGTATGGCGCATCGTGTCATTGCTGGCGTAGGCGGCGTTGTTGATGACAGCATAGGTGCCGTCACCCTGGCGCTGAACGCTGTAGGTGTTGTAGCCGCCCGTGGGCTGGTATTTACCGGTCACGACATCCCACTGGTAAATTTCATACCGGGCATCGCCTGCAATCTGGTTGCCGGTCTCACTGTCCGTCTTTTTGACGTTGATCTGCAGTGACCACTCAGCATTGCGCATCTCGTAGGCATTGTTGGAGTTGGCCGGTACTGTAATGGTCTGGTGGCTGCCGTTGCTGCCCCAGTAGGATTCAAAACCGTAGGGAATGGTGACTTCGTCATAACGGAACTGTAAAGATGCAAGCTGTGCCTGCGCGCTGGCAATAGCATTATTTACAGCGCTCTGTGCTTCTGCCTGAATGGCGGCAACCGCAGAATCTCGCTCGCTGTTGGCGGCTGCGTCCGCGGCTTCTTTCGTAGTATAGGGGCCGACGCTGCCACTGCGGCCATCTATGGTCTTGGATACAGTGTAATGCACAGACCAGCTGGCAGATGCTGCACCGCCGTTATTCTGGTAATTGTCGTCGTTGGTGTGGCCGCCTGTGGTAACAGTCTGTACGCCGGCAGGGGAAATGCTCCAACTGCCGCCGTCAATTGTTCCAGACTTGGTGATAGGCTCGATTTCAATCGTGGCACCGTCCACCTTTTCCAGCGTTTTCAGCTGGATCTTATCGGTGGTGATACCATAGGTCAGATCCAAGGTGCCGCTGGCGGACTGTGCAGGGGCTTCCCAACTGGCATAATACTCCTGTACGACAGGCTTCGGCTTTTCCGTTTCCTCCTCACTGATTTCAGGGCCAATCAGGGCAACGGTCTGCCAACCGCTGCGCGCAGGGGTATAAATGTAGGTGTAGTAGCCGCGAGGTTTTGCATAGGCAACAGCGCCGTCCATCAGGGCCTGCGCGGATTCCAGATAGATTTTTGCAGCAGTGCTCTCGGGATAATTTTCAATCAGCCACAACTGGGTGTCATCGTAAATCGTGCGGCAGAAATTCAAAAGAGAGATTTCTTCAGTATCTTCTGCGGAAAAAACTGCGGGCGTATCGGGCAGCAAGTCCATAGAAAGCTGGTCCAGACCGCCCCAGATGCGGTACTGGTTGCCGTAGTGGTCACCGGGAATGCACTGATCCGCACTGACCAGAGAAGTGTTCGTATAAGTGTACGGCGGACAGCCTTTGGGCTGGCCGTTGGCACCGTGGGTGCAGCAGTAGGCTTCCTCGCCATTGAACCAGATCAGCCATGTGCCGTTGACCTTCTCGACCTTGGTGATTTTGCCGCTGGTAACGGCAGGCGTGGGGCGCTCGGCGTAGGCGGCAACGTCTGTAGTTTCTGCGAACGGTGCGGCAATGGTGCTGCTACGGTCAATGGTGACGTGCAGTGCCTTTGTCAGCGTGCTGCCATCCGGAGCAGTGTAGACAAGCTGCGCGGAAAAGTCGGCATCTGCCTGTACATACAGTCCCATGACCGCAGCGGATGTTTCGGAATACTCACTGTGCACAAGGCTGCTGCGCGTAGTCTCATCGGCAGGAAGACCGTAGAAGTCCAGCACTGTCACCTCGTTGGGAAACACCACATCCAAACTACTGCCGTCTGCAGGGTATTCCACCTGTGCCAGAATGGGCGCAACGGCATAGTCGGTACCATCCAGCAACGGAGCCGTCAATGTCAGGCCGTCGCTGTTCAGGGTGTCCGCACTCAAGTAACTGTCCGCACTTTCTTCCAACTGGTCATTCGGCCAGGCAGAAATGCCGATTTTTGTTTCACCCGTGGCAACGGGCAGTCCCTGGCTGCCCATATAGGAACCAGTCGGCGCATCCGGTAAGTCTGTGTACAAAACAGCGCCGTCGAAGGTGTAGTCGGTGGATGTCTCCACCGGCGCATCCTCGTCGGCGCTTTGGGATGTTGCGGCTGCTTCGCTGCTTTTAGGCGTGCTTTCTTCACCCGGGTCCGGATCACTTGCCTCGGTCTGATGGCTCTCATCTGTGACGGCCTCTTTGTCCTGCTCCATGATGAGCGTGCCGTCTGCATCAGCCCTCGGAGCCTCCGCAAACACCCCAGCTGGGAACAGGGAGCAGCACATCATAGCCGCCATACACAAGGCCGCTACGCGCTGCTTGATCTTAAATTTTTGATTCATTGAACATACTTCCTTCTACTGTTAAATTTTATCTATATAAAAAAGTGCCTGCCGAAAAAACAGCAGACACTTGAGAGTTTGATTTACCTGTAACGCTCAACCGACCTTTCCCTGAAAGAACTCCAAAAACTCCGGTAGCTCCTGGTCCGGCAGCTCGTTCATGACCTGCATGGCCAGATATTCTGCGCGGCTCACCTTGGGAGCAAATTTGCGGGAGTAGGTCTTGCCGGTTCTCACGTACCCAACATCGTGAATCAGGTCTTTCTCTGAAAGGCTTTTCAGAATCGTAAAGACCGAACGTGGCTTCCAGGTGCAGTTCTGGGTCGGGATCAAATCGGAAACGATCTGACTGGCGATGGCTGGCTCCTTGGAATCCCAAAGATAGGTCATGATCTGCATTTCGGATGTAGTCATCCGATACAGGGAGTTTTGCTTTTTCATATCCATTCTCCAATCACTGAAAGGTTACGGTCCAGTAAGTGTACTGGCCCTCGGCGGTGCTGCAAAACCAGCAGCCCACACCCATGCTGGTGAAGCTGGGCTCCATAATATTGGCATAGTGGGCAGGGCTGCCCTGCCAGTAGGTGCAAACGCTGCCGGCCGAGCCGATTGGACCTGCGGCGCAGATCTCACTGCGGGTCGTCATGCCGCTGTGGTCGAACGGTCCGCCCGCCACAAAGCTCTCACAGCGTGCATCGGCGGCAGCACTCAGGCCACTGTCCATCGTCAAAGGGGAAAGACCAGCTGCTGCGCGCATAGCATTGATGTTTTCCTGCACAGTCCAGTAGGCACTGTCCGAGCTGTCGATGCTCCACCACTCCTCACTGCCCGCCGCCAGGTCAAAGGGGACAGCACCGTAGCTCATGCTGACCTGTGCAGGCTGACTCTCCGCGGCAACGGGTTCCGTAGCTGGCGCTTCGGTAGGCGCAGCAGTAGACTCCGGTATGGGAATTTCAGTCGGTGCCGGTGTAGCAGTCGGTTCTGGAGTCTGTGTAGACGCAGGTGCCGGGCTTTCCGTGGCAAGCGGCGCAGGTGTTTCAATGGCAGCCTCTTCAGTAGCAACGGTTAGTTCTACCAGCGTACTGCTTTCCGGCGTTTGCAAGGTGTTATCGGTCTGCTGTGCGCAGGCGCAGAGTAACACCGTAGCTAAAAGAATGGATAACAGACATTTTTTCATATTATAAATTTCTCCAATCAGTAGTATAAATCATACAGCCTACCAGCAAACTCGAGCAGCTTTCTGCCTAGCCAGAACAGCACCTGCGGCGCGCCGTAAGGACTGAGCAAGAATGCCACGATGGCGGATACTGCCGCCTCTTGGTAGCACTTATCGAATAGCGCCAACAGAGCAGCCAGACCGCCCAGTGCCGCCAAAAACCTGCCGCAAACTCCGCAGATAGCAAACAGCACGATTGCAATCAGGCCCAGTGCAAGAAGTACCAGAATGACAGGCACGAGAGTAATGCGGATACCCCAGGTAAGGAACAGATTTTTACGTTGAATGGGCATAATGGCCACCTCCTACCTCTATGATACATAGTCTGCGGAATATTGCAAGGCTGTCGATTTCAGCGTTCCAGTTCGTTTTCCTCTCTAGGCGTTCGCACAGAATCGTCCTCGTTTACGACCTCGGCCTCACCCTCCAAAACCGGGGCATCATTGCCCACATTCAGCAGGGCATCCAGCTCGGCCAGGCGCGCGCTCTTGTCGTTCAGTTCCTGTTCCTGCAGAAAAGGCTGTTGCAGTTCCTCTTTGGCGCTGTCCAGCTGGACGCGCAGCTGCTGTAGATTGTTGCGCAGACCGCTGACCTCCTGCGGCAGGGCAGCAACAACGTTTTGCAGGCGGACCATATTGCCGGCAGCGTCGCTGCCCAGCTCTGTGGTATGGGTGGCCTGTCCAACCAGATGTGCCACAAACACCTTGGAAAGCGGCACATAGGCAACCGTGATTTCAAAACCCGCATAGTGCCCCACCAAAACAGGATGGTCAGCCCGCACAGCAGCACCCACCAGCCCGAGCAGTGCCTTACCGGCGTCCTCGCGCTTGTCGTAGGTCGTGCCGTCCAGCTCAATGCTGAAAACCAGCTTGCCGTCCTTGTCATAGCTCTGACTGTCCTTGGCGGTCTGCATATCCTTCTCAAACGCCTGAATCCGGCATTCGGTGCCGCGGATCTCTCGCAGAAAGATGCCGGTCACGGCGTCCTCCAGTCGGTAGTGCTGGCTGTTGTAGGCGGCCTTCAGCGTGCGAAGACGCGCAACCTGAATATCAAGGTCCATCTTTTCTTTGATCATCGGGTTTCCGGCAGCCAGCGCCTTTACCTCAGCGTAGGAGAGCGCAGCCTCGTCTAAATCCTCACAGCTTCGGGCAGGGGATTTCGACGTCATGATTTGCGAAATAAACTTCTGTTTGTTTTCGACCAACTGATAGCTGTAGGCGTCAAACGTGGCCTCCGTTATGTAAATGAAAATCGAAACCTCCTTATTCATATTGCCCTGACGAACCATACGTCCATTGCGCTGAGCAATGTCGGCAGGCCGCCACGGACAATCTAAGTGGTGGAGTGCGCACAGCCGGGTCTGTACGTTGGTGCCAGCGCCCATCTTCTGGGTGCTGCCCATCAGCACGCGAACCGCACCGCTGCGGACTTTGCCGAACAGCTCTGCCTTCTTGGCTTCCGTATCGGCATCATGGATGAACTGTACCTCCTCTTTGGGAATGCCACGCGCCACCAGCTTGTCCCGAATATCGTTGTACACATCAAAACCGTCCGCGCGGGGCGTGCTCAAATCGCAGAAAATCATCTGCGTGGAGCGATGCGCCTTTGTTCTTTCCCAAATGGTAAAGACCCGCTCCACGCAGGCATTCGCCTTGCTGTCGGGGTCATCGGGCAGAAGAGGATTCATGAGCCGTTGGTCCAGCGCCAGCTTCCGGCCATCATTCGTGATGCGCAGCATGTTGTCCTCATTCGGGGCTACCAGGCGGTTGCGCACCGCCTCGGCCCGCTCACCCAGCGCCGCTACCATCTGACGCTGCAGCTCACTGGGTGGCAGCTTTACAATCGTGGGCTTACCGCCTGTGATTTCCGGGACCGGCAGCTTCAGCATATCGGCGGTCTGAATGTCGGCACACTGCTTGAACATATTCATAAGCTCGGGCAGATTGTAGAATTTGGCAAACCGCGTTTTGGAGCGGTAGCCGTTGCCCTCGGGGGCCAGCTCAATCGCGGTAACGCTCTCGCCAAACGTAGAGGCCCACGCATCAAAGTTCAGCAGTCCCTCCTGCTCCAAGAGCCCGTATTGCAGATACCTCATCATGATGTACATCTCGGTCATCGAGTTGGAAATCGGCGTGCCGGTAGCAAAGACAATGCCGTGCCCGCCGGTCAGCTCGTCCATGTACATGCACTTTATGTACATGTCGCTGGCCTTTTGGCTTTCGGTCTGTGAGATACCGGCCACGCGGGTCATCTTAGTGGTAACCATTGCGTTTTTGAAGTAGTGCGCTTCGTCCACCATCAGACTGTCCACGCCCAGCTCCTCAAAGGTGATGACGTCATCCTTGCGGCTCTGGTCGTTGAGTTTGTCCAGCTTCCGTTGCAGCTGCTTTTTCATGCGCTCCATTTGCTTGATGGTAAAATTCTCGGCGCGCTGGGCCTTCAGTGCAGCGGTCTGTGCCACTACATCGTCGATTTGCTTTTGCAGGTACATTTTTTGCCGTTCATCGGAAAGAGGTATCTTTTCAAACTGACTGTGCCCGATCACAATAATGTCAAAGTTGCCGGTAGCAATACGGGCACAGAACTTTTTGCGATTGGCTTTTTCAAAATCTGTTTTGCGCGCCACCAGAATTTCCGCGTTGGGATAGAGCAGCAGCGCCTCGGACGCCATCTGCTCGGTCAAATGGTTGGGTACTACGATCAAGGTCTTGTTGCAAAGACCCAGACGCTTTTTCTCCATGGCGCTGGCGACCATCTCGAACGTTTTCCCAGCCCCAACCTCATGTGCCAGAAGTACGTTGTTGCCGTACAGCACATGGGCAATGGCGTTGCGCTGATGGGGCCGCAGCGTAATTTCCGGGTTCATGCCGGGAAAGCGCAGATTGCTGCCGTCATATTCCCGCGGGCGGATGCAATTGAATTTGCTGTTGTACAGGCTTACCAGCGCCTGCCGACGCTGCGGCTCCTTGAAAATCCATTCTTCAAACTTGTCTTTTATCAAGCATTGCTTTGCGTAGGCAGCCTCGGTGGCGGCGTGGTTCAACACGCTTTTTTTGTTTCCCTCTGCGTCGGTAATCGTGTCAAACACCTGCACAGGCCGCAGGTTCAGCGCAGCCTCGGTGATTTCATAGGCATTCTTGCGGTTTGTGCCGTAGGTGATGGTTGCCTTGATGCTGCCGTTGCCGTAGCGCTTGTTGGTGATGTTCCATTCACCGGTGAACGGTGCAAACAGAACCTTCACGGAAAGCCTTGTAGACAATGGCGGCTCCAGTAGCTCCATGAGGAAATCCTGTATGTATTCGGGTGGTATCCAGGTAGCACCCAGCCGCACAGCAATTTCGCTGGCGTCGAGGTCCTTCGGCTGTACCTGCTCCAGCGCCTTCACATTGACCTGATAGTCCGGGTCGGACGCTGCGGCCAGCCGGGCAACAGCCAGCTTTTGCCGCACATTGCCGGAAAGGTATTCATCTGCCGGCAGATAGACCGGTTCGTCCTGCTCCGGGTCACGGAAGATAACGCCGGTCAAATCGCGGATGATTTCGTCCTGCGCTTTTCCCGTGACCTGTGCCATGTAGAGAAGGTCCACATGGGCCTTCTCGGTTAGGCTCAGCACCAGCGCTTCATCGGCGGTATCCACATGGTCCACCACCTGTGCCGGGCGGATGGTCCGCTTCGTGAACATATCCGTCTTGCCCCTGTAATGGCCCTCGCTGTCGATGTCCTCCAGCGAGCAGAGCAGGAAATACCCGGAATCCTCACGGAACGCCGAAGCCGTGCCGCGGCTGTTGATTAGCCCATACGTATCGTGGTAGGAATCATACTGGGCGGTCAACTGCGCTTGCAAAGCGGCAATCGTTTCATCGGGCAGATTGTCCAACTGCGCCCGAATCACCTCCCGGCAGGTATCCCGCAGGGGGACAAGCGCCTTGATGCGGGCTAACGCGGAGGTACTGGCCTTCACGGCGCGCATCTTGGAATTTTCGCGGTAATAAACTGTGTCGCCTTTAACAACATAGCTAAAATTTCGTGTGTCTGGGTCGGCATCGAGCGTGTTGCTTTCCTCCTGCGCGTCCTCCCGGTCATCCGCCAGTGTATACTCGGCCTGTAAATTGGCAAAAGCTGCATCAAGCTGACCTTCCAAAGGCGTGCCATTTTCCAGCGGTGCGCAGGTGGGGCGCTGTCCGTAGGGGCCGCTGACCATCTGCATCTCACCGCAGATCATCTCGGGATGGTCGATGAAATACCGGTTCAGCGGAATGCCGTTCGCGGTCTCACCCACATGAATCCACGGTACGTCCTGCTCCAAGACCCGCCCACGCTTTTGCAGAAACAGAATGTCCGAGGTGACGGTTGTACCTGCCAGCGCGGTAAAGGTATTGTTGGGCAGCCGCACCGCGCCGATCAAATCACAGCGGGCAGCCAGATACCGGCGCACGCTTTCGGACTTTTTATCCATCGTGCCGGAGGTCGTTATAAATGCCATAATGCCGCCGACGCGGAGCTTGTCTACGGTCTTGGCTAGAAAGTAATCGTGAATTTGAAAG
>ULPW01062143.1_pt1 | contig 94912 bp, 71 predicted proteins | sample 1953871 | NCBI WGS metagenome assembly ULPW01 (sample SAMEA4835639, study PRJEB28245) | human gut metagenome | biome: gut microbiome; material: fecal sample | place: Denmark | collected 2008 | reverse complement strand
TAATCAGTGGGTCCAGGGTTCGAACCCCTGAGAGTGTACTTACCAATTTTATTAAAGAGATCAGACTACAAAGTTTGGTCTCTTTTTGCATATATACTCATAAGTTCATAACTTCTTACGCCTTCAACTTCTTAAACAGAGCGTATTACATGCAATTTGCATTGTATTTAAACAAATAGGATTTAACTTATGGAAGCATCCGCTATATATACTCCTAAAGTTACATTTTCAATAGTTGTTTACAAACAAACTGTTGAAGAATTGTCGGCGACAATTCAGTCAGTATTACAATATAACTTACCAAAAGTAATTTATATTGTTGACAACTCACCACAAGACACTGCAAGTCAACTTACCCAAATTAGCGATTGTATTATCTACCACCACATTCCGCAGAATGTAGGATTCGGCAAAGCACACAACTGGGCTATAGAAGAGGCTATAAAAAACGGAAGCCAGTTCCATTTCATTGTAAATCCTGACATCTATTTCAAGGAAGACATTGTTTCACCCATGTTAACCTACATGGAGAGCCACCCCGATGTGGGACTCATGATGCCCCGCATCCTCCACCCCAATGGAAAAACACAATTCCTACCCAAACTCATGCCCTCGCCCAAAATGCTCATCCAACGAAGACTGAGGTCGGTTTTCCGCACCCAACATGAAAAATGGATGAAGAAATTCGAAATGCGCTCCATGCGCGATGACCAAATTTACGAAGTTGGACACATTTCGGGCTGTTTCTCGCTCTTTCGAACAGAAGCTTTGAAACGCTGTGGCACATACGACGAACGATTTTTCATGTATTTTGAAGATACAGACCTTTCGCGCAGAATACACCAACATTACAAAACCATTTATTTCCCCTTTGTCAGTGTTTACCACTTATATGGGAACGCAGCCAGTAAAAGTTGGCGCATGTTCTCCATCTTCATCTACTCACTCTGTCAGTATTTCAACAAGTGGGGATGGTTTTTCGACAAAGAGCGGAATCAATGCAATGCTAAATTCTTAAAACAACTCGACAACTAAGTCGATACTTCATACAATAAAGCAGGCGTTCAAACTTTCATTTTTTGAACGCCTGCTTCCTTTTTTTTACGGGTAAACAGAACTATAGTAAAGCAAATAGAAATACCTGCTTCATTACACCCCCGACTTATTTAGGCCCACCGACTGATGATTTTTCCTTCAAAGTTTCGCTATGCCGCTTGCGCACCGGACGATCTTTCGACAGCAGAATGCTTACACCGCCCGACACGGCTAAAAGCATGGGATAATATAAATGCGGAATAATAGACAGCGGACTCACCATGGCCAACCCTCCAGCCATGAGCAACTGCGCACCGTAAGGCAAAATGCCCTGAATAACACACGAATACATATCGAGCAAGCTGGCAGAACGAGTGCGGCTCACACCGTAGCGCTTACTAATGTCGCGCGCAATGGAACCGACAGAAAGAATGGCTACCGTATTATTAGCCGTACAGCAGTTGGTCAAAGACACCAAGGCTGAAATGCAGCATTCGGCTTGCCGACGGGTATGTACCCGACGGGTCAAACCGCGCACGAGCCAAGTTATGCCCCCACCCTTGCGGACCACTGCAAGCAAGCCTCCGGCTATCATGGATATCAAAATGAGATCGCCCATCGACGAAACACCGGCTGCAAGCGCCTGCAGCCATCCGGCCAAATCATAACTTCCTTCGGCACAGCCTACCACACCTGTCAGCAAAATACCGAACAACAGTACAAGCAACACGTTGACACCCATCAGCGCAGCCAACAGCACAACAGCATAGGGCAACACGCGCCACAAATGCAAAGTGGGAGCAGCCGTCTGCACGGCAACGCCTGACATTCCGACACCTATCACCACATAAATAATGAAACATAGCAAGGCGGCAGGGAGTACAATCTTGAAATTGGCACGGAATTTGTCGCGCATGTTGCATTGCTGCGTCTTGGTTGCAGCCACTGTGGTATCGGAAATAAACGACAAGTTATCGCCAAAGAACGATCCGCCGACCACCGCTGCCACCATTAAGGGCAAGGGTTCGCCCACACGAACTGCCAATTCGGTGGCAACGGGCACCAAGGCAACAATGGTGCCGACAGAGGTGCCCACACAAAGCGATACAACACAAGCAGCTACAAAAAGTCCGGCAAGCAAAATATTGTCGGGCAGATACATCAAGGTGAGGTCGACCGTAGCACCTACAGCACCCATGGTTTGTGCCGATTTAGCAAATGCACCGGCTAACACAAAAATCCAAACCATTAAAAGCAAGTCAGTACTGCCTGCTCCGCGCGAAAAAACAGCCACCCGCTCGTGTACACTATAGCCCCGAAGGGTAAAAAGCGACAACAGGGCCGTCAACAAAAAAACAATGGTCATGGGAACTTTTGAAAAATCTTCGGTATACCAACCGATGCCCATGGTCAATACTGCCAAAAGTGGCAAGGGCAACAGCGACAGCCAGCCACGACGGCGGGGTCGCAAACGACGGTCTTCGCGATGTGAATATGTCATAGTTTACGTTTTACTAGTTTTTTAGTTGGTCTAATGCCTTGCAAAGTTACAAAATACACTAAATTATGCGGACTATCAGAGTACACAATCTGCACAGAAACAAATTAGGGGATTCTAAATACAAGGTAATTTCAAAAAAAGCGGCGCGACTTATATTGTGTTCAGTAATAATTGTATAACTTTGCTTACGCGTTGTGGTTACACACTGCTGGCGATGATCTAAACAACGATTGCACCAATCAGAGTAATCCCAACCTGACAATACTTGCAAACAGAAACCTTAATTTACCAAATACATCGATTATGTTAAAGCAAATAGTCAATGGCCGCATTCTTACTCCGCAAGGATGGATTGAGGGCGGTTCTGTTCTGATTGAAGACAATAAAATCAAAGCCGTTGAAAGCAACAGCACGCACGCTGAAGGTGCTGAAATCATTGATGCCAAGGGTTGCATTGTTGTGCCTGGCGGTATCGAAATGCACGTTCACGGCGGTGGCGGACGCGACTTCATGGAAGGCACCGAAGATGCTTTCCGCGAAGCTGTAAAGGCACACATGGAATACGGTACCACTTCAATATTCCCCACTCTTTCTTCATCGACCATGCCGATGATTGAAAAAGCTGTTGAAACCTGCGAAAAGTTAATGAACGAACCCGACAGCCCCATCTTGGGTCTGCACCTCGAAGGTCCGTACTTCAACCCCAAACAGGCCGGTGCTCAGATTCCCGAATGGATCAAGGCTCCGATGCCCGAAGAGTACGAACCGCTGCTCGAAAAGGCTAAGTGTCTGAAGCGTTGGGACGAAGCACCCGAACTTCCTGGTTCAATCGAATTCATCAAGTGCTGCCGCAAACACGGTGTGCTTCCTTCAATCGGTCATACCCGTGCTACTTACGACGAAGTACACGCTGCCAACGAAGCTGGCATGACGCACGCCACGCACTTCTACAATGCCATGCCCGTGGTTTACAAAAACCGCGAGTTTAAGGTTCCCGGAACCGTTGAAAGCATTTTCACAGAAAAGAACATGACGGTCGAAATGATTGCCGACGGTATTCACGTTCCTCCCGTAATGTTGCGCATGATTTACCAGATTAAGGGTGTTGAACGCACTGCTCTTGTGACCGACTCGCTGGCTTGTGCAGCTACTCACGGCGACGCAGCCTTCGACCCCCGCGTAATTTTAGAAGATGGTGTTTGCAAACTGGCAGACCGCTCTGCACTCGCCGGCTCTATTGCCACAATGGACCGCTTGATTCGCACCTGCGTTCAGCAAGCTGACATCCCCTTGGAAGACGCTTGCCGCATGGCTAGCGAAACCCCTGCTAAGATTATGGGTGTATACGACAGAAAGGGTTCTATCGAAGCTGGCAAGGATGCTGACATCATCATGTTCAACAACGACCTGGAACTGACCTACGTTATGCAAATGGGTCACGAAGTGAAGAACGAAATTTAATTTCACCATCTCTCATTCATTTGTTCGCCGAATGCAAACGGGCTGAACAATGAAACTTACAGCACATTCCCCTCGCGCTGAATCAATTGGTTAACCATCGATACAGACAGCGCAAGGGGAATGCTTTTTGTTGCTGCTATCCTACTAACACAAACTACACGCACAGACCGATTTATACATTTTGCGCCAAACATTTTGTATTTTTGTCGGTAAGTAGTAAATTCGCAGTTAATATGCAAAACGAAGAAAAATTTCTATATTCGCAACCGGTACTTGACTTTGTTACCGTGGCTACGGAATACTGCAAATACGTAGAGCAATGCAGCCAAACCGAAACAAACGACTTTTGTCGAGTAATGCGTGGGCTGCTTCCGATGATATATCTTAAAGCTACGCTTTTGGAAGAAGTGCCCGAAACGGCCGGATGGAACGAAAAACGTGTCACCGAAGAGGATTACAATTACATCCGTTCGCAAGTGGCTGCCATATTGGGCAGTAACGATGATTTTCTGGATGTGTTTGTTGAAGACTTCAAATACTCGGAACATCCGGTGCTGTGTACAATCAGTGAAAACCTGGCCGACATTTATCAGCAATTACGCGAACTCGTAGAGGCTTTTCGCGAAGGTTACGAGGATGCCATGGAGGTAGCCTTGTTCGAAACCATCGACGAATTTCACATTCAATGGGGACAAAAACTCCTAAATGCCTTACGCGCCTTACACGACATAGACTGTAAAAACTGAAAACTAACTTAGGCCGTTTCACAAAAGCTCAACGACCTATCCACAATGCTAAACTCCGAACTTCAAGCCAATATGCACCAACATACGGCCTGCACGAATATAGCTATGCGACAGATATTTAAAAAAACAGACAAGTCATTCATACCCGAATTGCCGCGATTTGCATTCGATGGCAGAATCATCGTGATACAAAGTGAAAGCGAAGCAATACGGGCTGTTGAGGCATTGCGACACTACCCTGTTTTAGGCATTGACACCGAAACACGTCCGGCTTTCCAAAAAGGAAAAAGTTACAAAGTGGCACTGCTGCAAATAGCCGGCGAAGACCTCTGCTTTTTATTCAGACTCAATGAATTCGGCTTCTCGCCCTGCTTAGTTGAACTGCTGTCCGACCCTTCCATCTTGAAAGTAGGACTTTCATTGCACGATGATTTCCTGATGTTGCGCCGACGCAACGAATCGTTCGTTCCGGCCGGATACATTGAACTGCAAGATTTTGCCAAAGAATTGGGCATCGAAGATATGAGTCTGCAAAAACTTTATGCCAACATTTTCCATAAGCGTATTTCAAAAAATGCGCGACTCTCGAACTGGGAAGCTGATGTGCTCAGCGAATCACAAAAGGTGTATGCTGCCACCGATGCCGTAACCTGCATTCAGCTTTACCAAGAACTGAAAAACTTGAAGGAAAATAAAGCATACGAATTGGTTTAGGCACCCGACTGGCATAAATCTGCCTATCAGGATTTGTGCAGAAACCACACTCAAACCAATCTTGCAGCCGACCGCATAAACGTGATAAGTAATTTTACAACATCGACATAGAACTTGTTTGAGTCTGCAAACAGGTTTTTATTCACAACAAAGAATGAGAAACATCTACCTGCGCAGAGGCAAAGCCGAAAGCCTCAGGCGCTTCCACCCTTGGGTATTCTCGGGTGCCATTGCCAGCAGCGATGGCAAACTGAAAGAAGGCGAAACTGTACGCGTGATTTCGAACGATGGCGAAATAATGGGCTATGGACATTACCAGATTGGCTCAATCGCTGTGCGTATGCTCACATTCGAAAACGAAGAAATCAACGATGCGTTCTGGCAGCAACGCCTGAGCGAAGCTTTTTCACTGCGTAGCGCATTGCAGCTCACAGGCCGTGAGGACAATACGATTTACCGTCTGGTACACGGCGAGGGAGACCGCCTGCCGGGACTGGTTATCGATGTTTACGGCAAAACGGCTGTGATGCAGGCTCACTCGGTGGGTATGCACGTGTGTCGCGAAACGATTGCCGATGCGCTCATCGCTGCGTCGAACGGACTGATTGAAAATGTGTACTACAAGTCGGAAACCACGCTTCCGTTTAAAGCTGACTTACATCAGGAAAACGGTTTTCTGAGAGGACACGACGATGGTAACATCGCATTGGAAAACGGACTAAAATTCCATATTGACTGGCTCCGCGGACAAAAAACCGGTTTCTTTGTTGACCAACGCGAAAACCGCTCGCTGCTTGAACATTACGCCAAAGGACGAAATGTGCTGAATATGTTCTGCTATACCGGTGGTTTCAGCGTCTATGCGCTGCGTGGAAATGCAAAGTTGGTTCATTCGGTCGACTCGTCATCGAAAGCTATTGACCTGACAAGAGCCAATGCGGAACTGAACTTTCCGAACGACTCACGCCACGAAGCTTTTGCCGAAGATGCTTTCAAGTTCTTGGAACAAGCCGGTTCGAACTACGACCTCATCGTACTCGACCCTCCGGCATTTGCCAAACACAAGGATGCCCTGCGCAATGCTCTCAAGGGATACACCCGACTCAATGCCATTGCTTTCAAAAAAATACGCAAGGGCGGCATCGTATTTACATTCAGCTGCTCACAAGCGGTGAACAAAGATCAATTCCGTCTGGCAGTGTTTACTGCTGCTGCACAAAGCGGCCGCCACGTCAGAATTTTACACCAACTGCATCAACCTGCCGACCACCCCATCAATATTTATCACCCCGAAGGCGAATACCTCAAGGGATTGGTACTTGAAGTGGAATAAGTATTTATTGAATCTTCGTACACTTCTCAAAAAAAGTGAAATAAAAGGCTGACTTAATTTACGAATTCAACTTTTACTTTAAAAAAAATAGTTACCTTTGTCGGCATATAATATATCAAAAACAAAATAGAAATGATAAAAATAACCTTCCCGGATGGTTCCGTTCGTGAATACGAAAGTGGCGTAACGGGCCTCCAAATAGCAGAAAGCATTTCTCAGCGCTTGGCTCAGGATGTTCTGGCCTGCGGTGTGAATGGTGAAACGATAGAACTTAACCGACCCATCACCAGCGATGCCAGCATCAACCTTTACAAATGGGACGATGAACAGGGTAAGCATGCCTTTTGGCACACTTCTGCTCACTTGATGGCTGAAGCCATGCAGGAGTTGTGGCCCGGCACGCAGTTCGGTATCGGTCCGGCTATCGAAAATGGCTTCTACTATGACGTGATGCCCCCGCAGGGTGTTTCGATTAGCGAAAGCGATTTTGTCAAAATCGAAAAGAAAATGCAGGAACTCGTTCAGCGCAAAGAGGCTCTCGTACGTCAGGACATTACTAAAGAGGATGCACTGAAATTCTTTGGTGACCGCGGACAGACTTACAAGAATGAGCTGATCGAAGAACTCGAAGACGGACACATTACTACCTATACACAGGGTACCTATACTGACCTTTGCCGTGGCCCGCACTTGATGACAACGGCTCCGATTAAGGCTGTAAAGGTGATGGCTGTGAGCTCGGCTTACTGGCGTGGCGATGAAAAACGTCCGCAGATGACGCGCGTTTACGGTGTGTCGTTCCCGAAAAAGAAAATGCTCGACGAATATTTGCAGTTGCTCGAAGAGGCTAAACGCCGCGACCACCGCAAAATCGGTAAGGAAATGGAACTCTTTATGTTCTCGGACCTCGTGGGTAAAGGTCTTCCCATGTGGTTGCCTAAAGGTACGGCTCTGCGTCTGAGACTGGAGGACTTCCTGAAGAAAATTCAAAAGCGCTACGGATACCAGCAGGTTATGACGCCGCACATCGGCTCGAAGAACCTGTATGTTACTTCCGGTCACTATGCTAAATATGGTAAGGACTCGTTCCAGCCCATACATACTCCCGAAGAGGGCGAAGAGTACATGCTCAAACCCATGAACTGCCCGCACCACTGTGCCATCTTCGCATGGAAACCTCGCTCTTACAAGGATCTGCCCTTGCGCCTCGCTGAATTCGGTACGGTTTACCGTTACGAACAGAGCGGTGAGCTCCATGGTTTGACGCGTGTACGCGGATTTACCCAGGACGACGCTCACATCTTCTGTACGCCCGAGCAGGTGAAGGACGAGTTCCTCCGCGTAATGGACATCATCATGATTATCTTCCGTGCCTTGAAGTTCGACAAGTTCGAAGCACAAATTTCATTGCGCGACAAGGTGAACCGCGAGAAGTATATCGGTTCTGAAGAGAATTGGGAACGCGCAGAACAGTCTATCATCGAGGCTTGCAAGGAGAAAGGTCTGCCCGCACGCATTGAATATGGTGAAGCAGCGTTCTATGGTCCGAAACTCGACTTCATGGTGAAGGATGCCTTAGGCCGCCGCTGGCAGCTGGGTACAATTCAGGTTGACTACAACTTGCCCGAACGCTTCCAGTTGGAATACACGGGTTCTGACAACCAGAAGCACCGCCCTGTAATGATTCACCGCGCACCCTTCGGTTCGATGGAACGATTCGTTGCAGTGCTCATCGAGCATACTGCAGGTCACTTCCCCTTGTGGCTCACGCCCGACCAAGTGGCTATCCTGCCTATCTCGGACAAATTCAACGACTACGCTCAGCAGGTTTGCAAGCAACTCGACGAAATGGATGTGCGTGCATACGTTGATGACCGCTCTGAAAAAATTGGCCGCAAAATTCGCGATAATGAAATGAAGCACGTGCCTTACCTGCTCATCGTTGGCGAAAAAGAGGCTAACGAAAGCACTGTAAGCGTCAGAAAACAAGGCGAAGGCGACCAAGGAAGCTTCACAATCAATGATTTTGCAAAGAAAATCAATGATGAAGTGGCTGAAATGACAAAAAATTACTAACTTTGCAGCCGAATTAGCCGCAAATACGGTATTCAACTGATTGAGAATGGAATAACGGACTGTTCTCCAGACCGATTCCACTCTCAATCTGTAACTTAAAACCTAATAATAAATTAATGCCAGCACCGCAGAAACCACGCCGCGACCAAAATAAGCAACAGCATCGCATCAATGAACAAATTCGCTGTCGTGAAGTTCGCATCGTAGGAGATGACGTAGAATCAGAAGTACTGCCCACCCGCGAAGCCATTCAGCTCGCACAACAAAAGGGTGTGGACTTGGTGGAAATTTCACCCAACGCAGTTCCTCCTGTCTGCCGACTTATCAACTACTCAAAATTCCTTTACCAACAAAAGAAACGTCAAAAGGAATTGAAAGCTAAGCAGGTTAAAATCGAAGTGAAAGAAATTCGATTCGGACCGCAAACTGACGAACACGACTACAACTTTAAGCTGAAACACGCCAAAGAATTCCTTTCTGAAGGCGATAAAGTGAAGGCTTATGTGTTCTTCCGCGGCCGTTCTATCCTGTTTAAAGAACAGGGCGAAGTACTGCTTCTCCGTTTTGCCAATGACTTGGAAGAGTATGGTAAAGTGGAACAGATGCCTGTGCTTGAAGGTAAGCGCATGATTTTGTTCATCGCTCCTAAAAAAGTGGCAGCACCCAAAAAGGCTGAAACCAGCGAAACCAACGAAGTAGCCGAGGAAAAGACCAAGGTTAAAAAGGCTCCACAGGTGAAAGCTAAAAAGGAATATCTCGGTCCCAAAGTGGAAGGAGAAGATTTCTAAAACCAGACATTCATAACTGTCTGACTCTTCAATATTACTGAAGGCTCGCGCGCTACGTTCGGTATCTCACGTAGCCGCAGTTATATATTAATCAATTAAACTAACAAAGAAAATGCCAAAAGTAAAGACTAATTCTGGTGCTAAGAAGCGTTTCGCACTCACCGGAACAGGTAAGATCAAAAGACGTCACGCTTACCACAGTCACATTCTGACGAAGAAGACCAAGAAGCAAAAGCGTAACCTCGACCACGTTGCTATCGTTGACAGCACGAACGTACGTCAGATTCGCGAACTCCTTTGCCTCCGTTAATCTTCTGTAAGTAAGAACGAGACAATACTTTTCATCTCACACAAAAAGTCTAACCGGATGTTTAGCCAACAAGATCGTCTCAAAATAATGAAGGCGGCGCTAACTTCCAAAATGTAACAACAAAATGCCAAGATCAGTAAATCACGTAGCTTCAAGAGCAAAGCGTAAGAGAATCCTCAAACTTACTCGCGGTTACTATGGTGCCCGCAAAAACGTTTGGACCGTTGCCAAAAATACTTGGGAAAAAGGTCTGACTTACGCATTCCGCGACCGTCGTAACAAAAAGCGCAACTTCCGCGCTCTGTGGATTCAGCGTATCAACGCTGCTGCTCGCCTCGAAGGTCTTTCATACTCTCAGTTGATGGGTGGCCTCCACAAGGCTGGTATCGAAATTAACCGCAAAGTCCTCGCTGACCTCGCTGTTAACAATCCCCAGGCTTTCAAGGCCATCGTTGAGAAGGCTAAGTAAATAATAGCTTACACAACATAATAATAGGAGATAACCGGAATTGTTTTCGGCTATCTCCTATTTTTTTGAGGGGCGGGCTATAGTTGTTAGTGATAGATGAATAAAAATTAAAACTTATGAACTCATATAGTAAAATAGAAAAACCGATAGTATACTGACGCTAACGAACATTGAAATTCTTTCTACTTAATGCCTTTCTGTGCACCTTACTCAGCTGTACAGCTGTAAGGGAATATATCCCTATTTCACTTTTTTCTGCGTATGAAAAATGTGCTGAAAGGCCCGTATAGAAAGGGCATGAAGCGCGTTTGGCGGCTTCTGAAAAAATCGAGGTGCGAGATTGAATGCCGAAAAAATTTGGATTTAAGACATTCGTGTTGTAACTTTGCACCATCAACGAAAAGTTCTACCTCGAGTTGAACAATGCTTGACTGATGAAAAAACTACGATTCTTAATGATTTTTATTCAGTGTTCTTTGACATAATGATACAACAGAAAGTAAGACAGGTAGGCCTGTCTGAAACCGGTGCAGCAATGTATTTCGTGAGGGGGAAATGCAACAACAGTTGCTCTCAATAACGGCTTTATTATTACATTATTACGATTTATGAATAATAATGAGAAATACAAAAAAGTAGACTTTCAGTCTTAATAACTAAAAATCTACTTTTACCTATTGTCGGGGCGACGGGATTCGAACCCACGACCCCCTGCTCCCAAAGCAGGTGCGCTAACCGGACTGCGCTACGCCCCGTGCAATAACGGAGGTTTTTCCGTTAATGCGGTGCAAAAATACAAATAATTTTTGATATAGCACTATTTTAACGCGAAAAAATCGAAGTTTTGTATGCTATATAGCAGAACTTTTATTCATTTCGGTTCGTACGTTTCATGAAGCGAATACCTTCTGCCAAATGACGCATCAATGGCCAGAAATGGGTGTAACCTTTCTTGGTACTTGCCATAGCAAACTTGAGGCAAATCCACCAAGCTTTGTCGCCATACATATAATAGGCTATAGCTCCACGACTGCGCTGTACACCTGCATCAACATACACCAAAGATTTCTTGAGCATGGTGCTGGTTTCTACAATCTTTTCGGGGAAATAGCGCATATTGAGCTTGGCGCGAATAGCGTCTTCAACCCAAACTTCTTCTTCGCCACAGGTGAGGAACTTGGTTCCTAAACCGAATCGCTCATCGAAACGAATTTTACCTTGTACCTTATTACGACGACAGGCCATTTCAAGGGCTGAAATGGTATATTGTGTAGGCATTACGCGCACGGTAAATTCATCCTGAGGATAGTTCTTGAGTGGTTTACCCGTATAGGTTGTTGCACAAAAGAAAGCAACATCGAGTGAAGGGTCTTTTTCGAAATGCTCGGTGACAAGGCGGGGGGTGTCGGGTAATATGTGTGCATCGTCATCGGCATACATAATGATATCTGCCGTTGACTTGTCTAACGCTAAATTACGATTGGCTGACAAACCTTGTCCCTTATAACGAAATACCGAAACGTCGGGGCGTTCGCTAAGCGATTTGGGTATCAAATCTAAATAGCGCTCGTCTGTATATTGGTAAGACACAATGTATCTTACCCCTTCTTGCGGTTCTAAAAGAACGTCCTGAACGCGAACTATACCTTTGTTCAAAGAACAGATGAGAATATCGAGTGTCATAAATACTATATGGTTTAGAATAAAGGTTTTTAAGAATAGGGTGAACTGAACTGGGCAACTATATAGATTGATCTTATTTTTACACTACACTTTTGCTGTATTTCAACTAATCTCTGCTTTATGACGAACATAAATAACGAATGTATGCTCCTTCTGAATGAACATGAGTTGAAGAAACAGTGGGTCAAAAGTCAAGACGATAGGCATCGTAACAAACGGCGCGCGCTCCAAATCCTTCTTTCTGGAAGATTAAACCTTCATTCAGAATTTTCCCTCCTTGTTCGGTTGAAGTTCCGAAATCGAAATACGGAGTATCGGAGGAATGGGAACGACTGCGCTCTATCAGTTGAGCAAAGAGCCAATCGAGTGCGCCTATTTGACGTCCTTGGTCGTTGGCTGCTATGTATTGCACATGGACTACCTGCGAGGTATGAAAGAGTATACATCCGGCTACGACCTGCTCGGCTACGGCATCCTGATTGGATTGTTGCACTGCTGAACTACCGAGAGTGACCACACAAAGTTCAATCTGCTGCGGGAAGGCTTTCATCAAAAGATGCAATTCGCCGAGCGTATGCACGGGGTGGGCATTGTGGTGTTCTTGCAATACTTGATCGAGCAAATTCCAATAAGCGGGCAGATTGTCAATCCCTCCTGTCATCTGCAGGCTGGTTTGTGACAATGCCTTGCGTACCTTGCGCTGCCTGAGTGTTGAAAATTTGTAGGGGCATCGCAAGTCGATTACCGACGATACGGAACGGGTGTATAACCTGGCTCCCTGGCGGGTTAGTGCATACAAATCGTCTTGAGCTGGATATGCGTGATAGATATAAGGCAGAGGTTTATAAATCAAAGAACTGTATCCTTGTTCCTTATAATAGGAAATACAGGCTGCTAATGCTGCTTCTACTTCAGGTGTAGTGGTTTCGGGCATCAACAACAAGCCGCCATAGGTGAGGCCGCCGTGTGACTCTATGCATTTTTCCTCCTTTCTGCTTTCACAAGCGGGAAGAAGTGCAAGGATTTTATTCTTTGCATTGCGCACTATCAATGAGGCATCAGTAAAACGATCGGCATGATAGTCCATAAAACTGCGTTCAAACAAGAAACTTGACTGACGCGCTTTTCGCACATACTCGTCCCAAACGGGCTGAAATATGGCTTCATAACGTACTGCCTTTATATCTGAATGGGCCATGTTATCTATTCAATATTTCGGCGATGTCATTGCCTATGATTGCATTAGCAAAAGTATACAAAAATTCGGAAACTGCATGTACTGATGCTAAAAAAGCGTGTGAATTACTTCGTCCATACGAATATCGTGTGGCTCAACGGGAATATTCTCAATCATTTGCTGCTTATAGCATATTCCTAACTTATAGGCTTTCGACAAGGTGTGTTGTGACAGGAAGCGGTCGTAATAACCGCGTCCTCGTCCCATACGGTTTCCTGCATCGTCGAAAGCTACACCCGGAACTATAACCAGATCAATGGCAGACAAGTCAGTAAATATATGACCTTGGGGTGCTTCGATATGATAACCTGTTTCACACATCTGCTCGCCTTTGATGTATCGACGCAGTTCTAAATCATCGCCCTGAACTACAGGGAGCAGGAGGGTTTTACGTTCAGCCCAATCTTCAATGAATTGATGGGTGTTGATTTCATCCGGCAGGGAGTGAAACAGCATAACTACATTGGCTGCAACGAAGCGCTCATGAACTGCTAAACGATTAAGCAGCTCTGTCGAGGCTGCCAAGCGTTGCTGGGGTGTCAACGCCATAATCGTCTTCTTTATAGAGGTACGTAATTCTTTTTTCGTTGGCATAAGGCAATGAATCATCAATTAAATGGGATTGCTGAGTCTATCCGGCACAGAACAATTCAGACATTTACAGGATTTGTCCAATGGTTCTATAGTTCAATGCACGATTATTTTCGTCAAACTGCGGATGGTTCTCTACCCTATTAGACTGAATGTTTGAAATACAAGAGTTACTTTTTGACAACAGGAAAGGCTTTCCCTTCTTCCAATATTTTAATGGCCCGCATAACGCCTTCGTCTGTTTCGTTGGCATATTGTGCGGCCTCGCTTTCGTCGAGTACGTCAGAGATAATGGCTGTTGTCAGGTAGGACTTGAGCAATTTTCGCGAACGCTGTATCATTAAATTACGGCGTTTCACGCCCATCTTTGAGGCGTAGTTGACGAAATCGCCTACAATATCCTTGTGCGATAGATACTTTTTGACGGACTCCAAGTCAGTGCATTTCTTTAAATCCTCGCGATGCTTGTCGACAAAATCATAACCGTACTGGTAAATCAATCCGTTGAAATACACTGTTTTAAAGTAGGTTGTTATACCCGTGGTATCTCGTGGAATGAACACATCGGGTACGATGCCGCCACCGCCATAGACAATGCGACCTAAGCGTGTCTTGTATTTTTCGCCAGTAGTTTTAATACTGTCAGCTGAAAAATATTCGCCATGTTCGGCTCGCGAAAGGAGGTCGGCTGCATAATCTTCTTCATCGCCGGGAGTGTAAGGTTTCTGTACGCAACGACCGGAAGGCGTGTAATAACGGGCTGTCGTGAGGCGAAGCATTGATCCATCGGGGAATTCAATGGGTACTTGCACAAGACCTTTACCAAATGAACGGCGTCCCACAATCATTCCGCGGTCATTGTCTTGCATAGCACCTGCAAAAATTTCGCTGGCAGAAGCTGAGGTTTCATCAACCAGAACAACGATTGGCATCGTTTGGTAAGTGCCTCGACCATCTGTGCGATATTCCTTTCTGGGGGATTTTCTCCCTTTGGTATAAACAATCAATGAGTTTTTAGGCAGGAAATCATTGGCTATTTGTATAGCTGTTTCCATATAGCCGCCCGGATTACCGCGCAGGTCTATAATGAGATTTTGAAAACCTTCGCCTTGCAAAGTTGCCAAAGCGGCCAGGAATTCGGCATAAGTGGTATCGCCAAAGCTATTGATGCTGACATAGCCAATCTTTGGAGCTGCCATATAAACAGCACCCACCGTTTTGACCGGAACATCACCGCGTTGAATATTAAAGGTCAGAAGTTGCTGTTTACCTGATCGCTTTATACCCAAAATAGCTTGTGTATTTTTGGGTCCTTTCAGACGCTTCATCGCACCGGCATTGGTAATGGAATCGCCCACATATTTTTCTTTATTTATCGTAACAATGCGATCGCCAGCCAAGAGTCCGGCTCGTTCGGAAGGACCGCCTTTTACCACTTTAACTACGCGAATTGTATCTTTATAAATGGTAAATTGCACACCAATTCCTGAAAAGCTTCCTTTCAAGTCCTGCATGCTTTCTTCTACTTCAGCTGCTGAAATATAGGTTGAATGGGGATCCAATTCCTTCAGTATTTGAGGCAGGGCGCGTTCTACCAGGTCGGAAATTTGTACAGAATCGACATACTGATCATCAATCAAGTGAAAAAGGTCGAACACCTTATTACTTGAATTATTGATGATGCTTAATCTGTTTCCAGAAAAACGATAAGCATTGAATGTTCCCCAAAAAATACCGAAGACAATACCTAAGGCTACAAGAAGGGGTACAAAATATTTCTTTTTTTGTGGGGTCATATTACTAAGTTGGTGTATTACTGCTGCTTTGGGTCTGTTTCACAAGGTATTTCCAAATTTACGACATACAATGACTGATGACTCAGAGTTCTTCGGGCTGAAGTTCGTCTATATTCATTTGCTCAACTTCAATACCGGCTTTGGTCAAAAGTTCAATACCATCGGTCAATCGATAACTGCGTGCATAAACAACACGCTTAATGCCTGATTGTATAATCAATTTGGCACATTCGATACACGGAGCATCTGTAACATACAGCGTGGCACCATCTGAGTTGTTGCCCGAACGGGCTATTTTGGTAATCGCATTGGCTTCTGCATGTAGCACATAGGGTAAGGTCAGCCCATCTTCTCCTTCGCAAATATTGGGAAATCCGGAAGGTGTGCCGTTATAACCATCGCTGATAATCATTTTATTTTTAACAATCAGAGCTCCTACTTGCCGACGGGTACAATAAGAATTTTCGGCCCATATTTTTGCCATTCTTAAATAGCGACAGTCAAGAATCGATGATTTATTCATATTTCTTATATATTAAACGGATAATGGGTGAACTGTAGGAAAAGCCTTGAAGCTCTACGGCATTGAAATTTTGCGATAAGGCAAAACAATGCCGTAGAGCTGGCCAAGACGTCGGAATCTCAACAGACTTGCATACTAAACAAAGATCACCGTCTGTAATTCATACTTTATGTACTACACAAAGGAATAAACCTTAGGCCTTCGAAGTCTGCACTGATTCGCTGATACCATCGCGTTCGAGCAGTGCTTGTATACCGGGTTCTTTACCTCTGAAGTTTACATATAGCTTCATTGGATGCTCTGTGCCACCTTGTGACAACAATGCCTGACGGAATTTCTCTGCAATGTATTGATTGAATATGCCATTTTCCTTGAAATAAGCAAAGGCATCGGCATCAAGTACTTCGGCCCATTTGTAGCTATAGTATCCTGCAGCATATCCGCCCGACATAATGTGTCCGAACTGAACGGTCATACATGATTCAGCCAATTCCGGAAGCAACTTTACACGCTGCCATGCCTGCGATTCAAACTCTCGCACATCAGCAGTAAAGGCTTCAGGTTTTGTGTAATAAGCCATATCCAACAAGCCAAAGGAAACTTGACGCATGCAAGCGTATGCTGCCTGGAAATTACGACTTTTTCGGATACGTTCAATATAGCTTGAAGGCAAAGGTTCGTCTGTTTGATAATGCAGGGCAAATGTATTTAAAAATTCTGGTTCTACTGCGTAATTCTCCATAAATTGTGAAGGGAGTTCCACAAAATCCCAATAAACAGAGGTTCCGCTCAAAGTTGCGTAATGTGTCATGGCAAAAATACCATGCAAAGCATGCCCAAACTCGTGTAAAAATGTTTCAACTTCGCCAAGCGTCAACAAAGCCGGCGTATCGGCTGTCGGTTTGGTAAAGTTGGTCGTTACACTGACAACAGGACGTACAGAATTGGCTGTTGTAACCTGCTCATTGGCCGACACTGAGGAATGTTCATCGCGATAACTTGTCATCCATGCACCGCCCTGCTTGCTTTTTCTGGGAAAGAAGTCGAGCAACAAAACAGACAGTAAACTTTCGTCTTTATCAAGCACACGGTAAGCCTTTACATCGGGATGGTAAACCGGAATATCTGCAGCTTCTTTGAATGTAATGCCATAAAGTTTGGTAGCCAAACCAAAAACGCCACAGATTACGCGCGACAATTCAAAGTAAGGACGGAGCATATCGGGATCATAGTCGAAGAGCTCTTTCTTCAGTTTTTGACTGTAATATGCAAAATCCCAGGGTTGCAGTTCAAAGTCATTGCCTTCAATCTGGCGTGCCTTGGCTGCAACGGCTTCCACTTCGTCCTTGGCCTGTGGCAGATAATTATCAATCAGTTCATCGAGCAATTGATAAACTGCTGCAGAGGTTTGTGCCATGCGGCGTTTCAAGGCATAGTCAGCATAAGTGTTGTAACCCAAAAGTTGCGCCAGTTCGCGACGAAGGTTTACCAATCGGCTTACAACATCGAAGTTATTGTATGCATTGCTGTGCGTACAACGGGTATGATATGCCCGATAAAGTTCCTCACGATACTTTCGGTTATCTGCATACATCATGAAAGGACCAAAGCTGGGAGCGTGTAACGTAAACACCCATCCTTTCATATTGCGCTCGCCCGCCTCGTGTGCAGCAGCCTTGCGATGGATTTCGGGCAAACCTGCCAAGTCAGCCTCATCCACTAAGTGCAACACATAGTTATTGGTTTCCTTCAGCAAGTTTTGCGAAAACTTCAAACTGGTTTCAGACAACTGAGCTGTGATTTCTCTGAAACGCGCTTTATCTTCATCGCTGAGGGTAGCTCCTGAGCGTTCAAAACCTTCATACGTTTTATCGAGCAACATTTTTTCCTCTGCTGTCATTTGAGCCGGAGGGTTGTCGTAAACGTACTTTACGCGCTGAAAAAGTGCTGTATTCAGCATGATGCGATTAGCGTGGTCTGATAACTTAGGTGCCATTTCGTTAGCCAATGCATCTAATTCGTCGTCCGTATCGCTACTCAGCAGGTTATACATCACCGAAGTAGCGCGTTCCAGCAAACCACCTACTTCCGTGAACCGTACGATGGTATTAGCAAAGGTAGGCAAATCAGGGCAGGAAACGATTTCTTCGATTTCTGCCAATTCTTTCTGCATTCCTTCTTCAATCAAAGGGCGCAAACGTGCAGCCCTTGTTTGGTTTGTGGATTCGGTATCTTTTTCGGCAAAACCTTGCATCAAAGCATTTTGCCAATCCTGGTCGTTAAGTATTTGTGAGCTGATAAAATCGTACTTCATGAATCAAGGGGAGTTTAAAGTAACTTTTCTATTTCGGCAAACTTTTTTCCTTTATTGAGTGCCAAGTACACTTTATATAATAAGGGTGCCCAGCGGTTTTTCGACTGTGGGGCCAAGGCTCGGTAGCGTTCCAAAAAAGGTTCAGCTTTTATGTAATACGCTTTTTGCTGCGCCCGTGCCTGTCGATAACTTTCTTTCGAGGGATTATCAGGCAGAACCACCTGCAGTGCTTTCGACACATAGGAGGCACCTATGTAATAATTGGCATCGACATTCGTGCTGTCTACTTGTAAAAGACGGATGCCGCTGTGAATACACTCATCCAAATTATTCAAATTCAGATAGGCCAAACACTGCGCCAAAAGGGCCGATGCATCAGTAGAGTCATTTCCAAGCTGCACCTTTGCCAAATCAACAATGTGCTGATAGTTATTTTGCTTTACATAATAGTCAATCAGTCGGGTAAAGAACAATGGCTGCTGGGGATAATTATCCCAACCATAAGTCAACCATTTCCGGTAGGTTGCCGTGTCGTTTTCAGCATCTGCCGTACGAACCAGACAGTCAACCACCGACAAGCGTGTCTTCGCATTGAGTAGTGCCAAAGGTTCGTAGCGGTGTACCTCTTTATATTGTTTCAGGTTATAAGCACTTGTCAGATACAGCACCGCATTAACTGTATCGTTTTTAGCAGAGAGTTCTACCTCTTCGCCCAAGGTTGTATGTGGTAAATCGAGGCAAGTACGCAGATAGTCCATAGCCTCGTTGAATTTTCTTTTTTTGTAATAAAAGCGTGTTGCAGCATTTAAGTTTGGAAAGTACAAGCGGAGCATTTCACTCACCAAATGCGTTTGCTTAGGTTTCTTGTTTTCCGTTTGCTGTAACGCGCGCTCAATAGAATCCAATTTTACGGCCTCGCGGATAATTTGGTGCGTGGTCGAAAAAAAAGCTATTGTATCGTAACTCCTTTTCAGATAGAGCTTCATGTTTTCGGCATCATTTAATCCGCGCTGAGCTTCTATGCTGTAAATACAGAGTTTAGGGTGATTCTGGTAAACAGAGTCCTCACGTAGTTTAGTCACCAGATTCAGAACCTCCTTGTAATTCTTGGCCTTCATAGCAGCCTTAACCGGACGGAAGGCTTTTTGCGGAAAGACCGTAACAGGCATTGCCAGGAGTAGAAGTGAAAGGAGTAGAGTTCGCATTTTTGTGTTGTGATAGGTATGTAATCGTTACTCATTGTCCACACATGACAAATGTGCGTCAACGAAGATAAATGACAGGAAGATACTTATATATCTCGTTTTATTTCAGCAAACATCAGGCCAAACAGCCTTTCTGACAGACCTCATATATTTCTATGTCTATAAAGCCACTTTTTCATTTACCTTCATTATTCCTCAGCAATATCCGACTGAGAAATTCTGCTTAGAGGGTATATCAAATGCAAAGCACAATACCCTTTTTTTACAAGGCTGACTGCAGTACTGGCTTACGGAAAACAAATTGTCTACCGTAAGCACAAAACTGCAGTCACCTTTTCATCATTGGTAAGATGCAGTCAGCACCTACCCTTTCATATCATTAGTTACCAGCCTGATTAGCGGCTTCAAGCAAGGCATCCATTTCCTTTGCTTTATCGGCCTTACCCAAACCTGAGTAAACCATCTGGAGCGGAGAAGCCCAGCGCTTAGCGTCATTCGGAGTCAACTCACGGAGATGTTCCAAGTAAGGAAGAGCCTTTTCGTAGTAGCTGCGAACGGTTGCCAATTCTTTGTCATAAATGGCTTTTTCCTTAGCATAAGCAGCCTGTCCCTTACCTTCGATACGGCGATTGGTACCGATATACTTGAACTTACCTGCCATACGCTGGTCGTAGATATCGTTGATATAAGCCGTACCCATATTGAAGAGAGCTTCTTCGAAATCAGGATCGATGGCCAATGCCTTTTCAAAGCTTTGACGAGCGGCATTGTAATCCTTCTTCACATTCAGTTCGATAGCACCTTTCATGTACCAGCTATTCTTGTTACCAGCATCTTCTGTCACCAGCTTCTGGGCTAAAGCCGAAGCCTCATCAATCTTGTTGTTCTGAATGTAGTAGTACAACAAGTTCTGAAGATACGAAAACTTACCGGTGCGCTGCGAAGCCTCAATCAGCGTACGCTGCCAAGCTGCAGAGTCTTTCTTTTCGCCGTAAGCATTGATCTTAATCAGGTACAAGTCGTGCAAGCCAACCGTATCTTTCAAAGCCTCATCACAGCAAGCGATGGCCTTGTCCCAATTCTTCATGAGGAAGTTTTGCAGAGCAAGGTTGTAGCGAGCCGTGTTGTACACCTTGGCATTAGCCTTGTAAACAGAGTCACGTTCAGTTTCGTTAAATACAGGAGAAGTTTTGGGAAGGTCCACAAACTTCTGGAAATAGTCCACACTTTCCTGCTTCTTACCCATAGCATCCATAAAGGCGCCACAGTTGTAGTAAAGCGTCAACATGCTCTGAATACCCACCTTGCTGAAGGCCGAAATCATCTGATCTTCTTTTACCTTACCCTTAGCATTCGGTTTTTTATTGTATTCAGCTGAAGAGTTGAAGCTTGCAATGATGTTATCAACGCGCTTGCAGAATGCCAGCGTATCGAAGGGAAGTCCCTGCTGTGCGTTGTTCAGAATGGGAGTCAGCATTTTGTTCTGCAACTGTGCATTCTGGTAATACAGCTGAGCCAGTTTGTCCGTTTTTTGTTCAGCACCAGCCTTTTCGATATCAGCATTCAGGATGCCTTCAGCTTCAGCATACAGAGCGTTAGCCTGTTCAAAAGCCTCGCTGTTACGCTGTTCCATCAATTTATCGGCCTTGGCAATTTTGTCAAAGGCTTTCCAGGAACCGACCTTAACGCCTGCATTTTGAGCCCATGTGCCACCAATACCTGCGACAAACAATGCAAGACTAAGAAATACTTTCTTCATTGTGTGATAGTTTTAAAGGTTTTATTATGGAAACGGCCATTATGAGCAATCATTCCGGCCGTTTCCGTTTGTTTTATTTTTCGTCGTTATTTGTACTGAATCCAGTTTCCATTTCTTCCCAGTTGTCTGAAATAAGTCCACCAAATCCTTCACGAGTTTCGGTGGCAACAGTTTCCTGGGTTTCTTCAATAGTTACTTCGTTTTCAGCTATAACCACATTGTTTCCGGTTATAGCCTCTTCCTGTTCAACCATTGTTTCTTCCTCCTCTTCAGTAGGCACCTTGCAAACGCTTGAAATCACATCGTTACGTTTTTCCAGGTTGATGAGTCGGACACCCTGCGTAGCACGTCCTTGAACGCGTACCTCGCTGAGTTTCATTCTGATAGCAATACCACTCTTGTTGATAATCATCAGGTCATTGTCGTCAGTCACAGCCTTGATTGCAATCACAGGTCCCGTACGTTCGGTAATGTCAAGCGTCTTCACGCCCTTACCGCCACGGTTCGTCACACGGTAATCCGCTACAGCCGAACGCTTTCCGTAACCGTTTTCACTGACAACCATCACAGTTTCGTTCTCCGGATCGTTGATACAAATCATGCCTACCACTTCATCCTGTCCGTCCTCATCGAGGCGGATACCGCGAACACCCGTAGCCGTACGTCCCATCGGGCGAACCACTTCTTCGTTAAAGCGGATGGCACGTCCATTACGGTTGGCAATAACGATTTCGTCGGTACCATTTGTAAGTACCACACTGACAACGCGGTCTTCCTCGCGAATATTGATAGCATTCACACCATTCACGCGCGGACGTGAGTATTCGCTCAGGCAGGTTTTCTTAATGACACCTTCCTTCGTACAGAACAGCACAAAGTGCGTCTTGCAGAATTCAGCATCAGCCAGTTTGCGGATGTGCAAGCAAGCATTGATTGAATCATCAGGCTCAATATTCAGCATATTCTGAATAGCACGTCCCTTCGAGTTTTTGGCACCTTCCGGCAATTCATACACCTTCAGCCAGTAGCAACGTCCCTTAGCCGTAAAGAACAGCATAGTGTTGTGCATCGTAGCGGGATAGATGTACTCAATAAAGTCTGAATCGCGCGTGCTACCACCCTTCGAACCGACGCCACCTCGGGTCTGTGCCTTAAATTCAGCAAGCGGCGTACGCTTGATGTAACCCAGATGCGACAGTGTAATCACCACCTCATCATCAGCATAGAAATCTTCGGGATTAAATTCTGTTGACGAGAGGCAGATTTCCGTACGGCGTTCGTCACCATATTTTTCCTTTACCTCGATCAACTCATCCTTCATCACTTTGTGGCAGAGTTCATCGTCGCTCAGAATTTGCTCGTAGTAAGCAATCTTGCGTTCAATTTCGTTGTATTCATCGTGCAGTTTTTCCTGCTGCATATTGGTAAGTTGCGACAGGCGCATATCCACGATAGCCTTGGCCTGCACTTCATCCAAGCTAAAGCGTTCCATCAAGGCTTCCATAGCAGCCTGCGGATTCTTCGAAGCACGAATCAGGCGAACCACTTCGTCAATGTTATCCGAAGCAATAATCAAGCCTTCAAGGATGTGGGCACGTTCCTGCGCCTTGCGCAAATCGTACTGCGTACGGCGAACAACGACGTCATGACGATGTTCCACGAAGTACTTGATGCAGTCCTTCAGCGTGAGCAACTTCGGACGACCATGAACCAATGCGATGCAGTTCACGGCAAACGAAGTTTGCAAGGCTGTCATTTTAAAGAGTTTGTTCAGCACCACGTTGGCATTGAAGTCGCGCTTCACGTCGATAACGATGCGCATACCTTCCTTGTCACTTTCGTCGTTTACGTTCGATATGCCTTCAATTCTTTTTTCAACGGCCAGCTGGCTAATATTCTTCACCAACTCTTCCTTATTTAGTCCATACGGAAGTTCCGACACGATGATGCTATCATGCTGCGGTCCGGCTTCGATATCGGTTTTGGCGCGCATCATCACGCGTCCGCGTCCTGTTTCGTAAGCACTTTTCACGCCTTGCATACCCATGATATAACCTCCAGTAGGGAAGTCGGGGGCCTTTACATAATGCATCAGTTCCTCGATGGTAATATCGGGATTATCGATGTAAGCCACACATCCGTCAATCACTTCACCCAGGTTGTGTGTAGGCACATTCGTTGCCATACCCACCGCAATACCGCTTGCACCATTCACCAGGAAGTTGGGAATACGCGTCGGCATCACGCGGGGTTCATCCAGGGTATTGTCAAAGTTTCGATCCATGTCGACGGTTTCCTTTTCCAGGTCCATCATCATGGCTTCACCTTCAACGGTCAGACGAGCTTCGGTATAACGCATAGCAGCAGCCGAGTCGCCGTCCATCGAACCAAAGTTACCCTGTCCGTCAACGAGCGGATAGCGCATATTCCATTTCTGTGCCATACGCACCAATGCACCATACACTGAGCTGTCGCCATGGGGGTGATACTTACCGAGTACATCACCTACGATACGTGCTGATTTACGTGTAGGTTTGTCATGCGTAAGTCCCAAGCCCATCATGCCGTAAAGAATGCGTCGGTGAACGGGCTTGAATCCATCGCGGACATCAGGCAGCGCACGGGCTACAATCACCGACATTGAATAGTCGATATAAGAGGATTTCATTTCCTCCTCTATATTGACTTTAATAATTCTGTCGTCTGTTATCATTTTTATTACGATATACTTTGTATTCTAAGTACAAATATATAACATTATTTCTGCCTATAGCTTAAAATGGTGTAAAAATCGCCCTTCTCTCACTTCAAAATGGCTTTAAAGGGCATTTATTTGCGTTTTAAGGCCTTATACCCCTCGTTTTCGGCTTATTTTTTTTCATACCGAAACGGGGTATTGATGGGCTTAAACCTCAAATAAACCATCTTGTTTACTCTCGTTTCCGGGCATCACACGGCGTCGCAGGGCTCCGACGAGTGCAGAATTTTCGCCGGGAAGGCCTATCGTAATGCGCAGGGCACCATGTATCGGGCGGACGGCTATGCCCTGACTTTTCAGGTATTTATACACGGAGTCTACTTCATCAAAACGCACAAGCAGAAAGTTGGTCACAGAAGGATAAATTTCCAGACAGCCGGGCACGTCTTTCAATGCTGCAACAACCTTGGTGCGTTCGTCTATTATCTGCCGGCTCCATTTATCAATGTCGAGCCGTCGTTCCATCAGTTCTTCGGCATAGGCTATCACCAGCGAACTGATGGGGTGGGTAAAGCCCACTCGTTCGAGTTTTTTTATCACTTCGGGATGGGCCACAACCGATGCAAGACGTGCACCGGCCGACGACCACGCATGCGAGAATGAACGCAGCAGTATCAGGTTCTTATATTTATTGAGTAATCTCAGCAGGGTGGCTTGCGGAATAAAATCGATATACGACTCGTCTACCACTACCATACCTTCGAACAAATCAAGGATAGTTTCTATTGATTCGCTGTCCAGCAGGTTGCCGGTCGGGTTGTTGGGCGAACAAAGAAAAATAAGGCGCGTATTGTTATCAACGCTATCGAGCAGGGCTTCTGCATCCAGTTCAAAATTGTCCGGACGCAATTCCACCTCGCGAAATACCAATCGGTTGATTTCGGCTCTGCGCTTATATACGCTGCGTGTTGGCGTTACCGACACAACACTATCGGTGCGTTCCGGGGCGTAAATGCGCATTACATGGTCAACCGCTTCTTCAGTTCCATTGCAAAAGTATATACACGAAGCAGGAATACGTTCATGTCGTCCCCAGCTCTCGCGAAGTGTAGCGGCAGTGGCATCGGGATAGCGATTCATTGGCGAATTGAAAGGCGATTCATTGGCATCGAATTTCAGTTCGCTTTTCTTTGGCAACTGCATGGTTGGTTTGGAATCTGAAGGTGTCATGTAGGATATTGTTTTTAAGAAGCAGACTGCTGCTGTATGTGCAAGTGTCTACCCGATATGGTATGATGGACGTTATTAAAAATCAGTATATACGAAACAGGTTTTGAAATTCATTTCGAGCACCTATTTCATTGTCGACCCAATATTACTGTGAACTGGTCTGTCGGACTACATGGAGTGCTATACGCCAGGCGCCTCGTCCGCCGAGCCTTACGTAATGATAGAGTATGCGCCCAAAAATGTGTTTCCACCGGCCAGACAGTTTGTTCAGCATGGCATTGCCTTGCTGTCTTGCCTGATTTGCGCTTTCTATGCTGTTTTCTCGGGCAAAATTGCCGGCCAATATATAACTGCGGCAAGCCATCGCAAACAAGCATCGGCTTTGGGTGCCAACCTCTGAGGCTGCCGTCTGCAAGGCGGTAAGCAATGCCTGAGCCGACGATGAAAAATCGGTACCGGTTATGCTTTCGGCATGTTCGTAAACGCTGTGATAGGGTTTATCTTTCAGCCACACAACTCGTGGATTGTGTAAAAGGGCGCGTAATCCGAGTTCCCAGTCGTTCCAGCGGGGCAAATGGCCGTTCCATCCGCCGATGCGTTGCAAAAAGGCGGTTTTGAGAAACATGCCTTGGGTCACGAGTTGTCCGGAAAGTATCTGGTCTACAGGGTCGGCACTGTATTGCACTTCGCGTGGCGCACGGCGTCCGTCGGGATACACACGTACGGTGGCGCAGGCTATCATGTCGGCTGAGGGATGTTGCTGCACCTGACGGCTGACGGCTTGAAAATAGTCGGGACTGAGTTCGTCGTCCGAATCAAAAAAGTAAACCCATTCTTCCGTAACCATTTGCAGGGCTTTATTGCGGGCATGGCAGGCACCGGGCTTACTTTCGGCAATGAGTTGAATGGAGCAGTCGGGATGTTCGCATGCAAACTGCTCACACACTTGCCGCGAGGCATCGGTACTGGCATTGTCTACCAATATGATTTGGCTGGGTTGCACCGTACTCTGCAGTAAACTGTGGAGCGTACGGGGCAAAAAGCATTCGCGATTATGGTAGGGTATGATGAGTGTGAACATAAACAATGCCTTTTATCATTTGAAAAAAGTAGCTACAACGTCTGCCCCACCCTTCTGTCCGGTAAACGAAGGCGTATTTAAAGCAGCGCAGCAAGGCACCCATGGTGCCATGTATCAGGGTGAGCAGTCCGCCTTTGGCGCGCTGAACGGGTTTCGAAACGGCAAACTTGCCGCCTGTAGTCTGTCCGTCGGTCACGACTAGGTGCAGGGGTTCGTAGTACACTTTCAGACCTTGCTTCGAGGCTTGAAAAACAAAAAGTTCTTCTTCGCCACAGCCGAGATAGACTCCCAGGCCAAAGCGTTCGTCGAAGCGGGGCAATGCGGTCTGACGACGGAGCACCAGTTCACACGAAGAGATGTAAACGAAACGGGGGCGGTTGCGATATTCATAAGGAGTTGCCGGATAAGTACGCAGCGGACTGCCGTCGGGACAATGCACCTGCAATTGCAATATGTCGGCATCGGGGTGGCGGTTCAGGGCTTCGTAGATATGGGCAATGCTTTGTTCGCCATAGCGGCAATCGTCGTCGGCTATCACCAGCCAGTCGCCCTGTGCATGACTGAGGGCGCAATTCCGGTTGCGCGACAATCCGCGTCCTGCCAAATGCACCACGCGCACATCGGGCCTTTCTTTCAGCCACTCGGGCAGAGGATATTTTCGGGCAAGCGTGGTTGCGCTTCCGTTAGTCCTGCTTTCGGATTGTTCGGCACTGTGTTGCCACGAAACAAGATAACTGATTCGGGGCTGCACGGGCATGAGCAATGCTTTGATTTGATGAACACCCTCGTCGAGCGTACAAATCAAAAATTCGATATGTGGTTGAATTGTATGGGTCATGAACGAGTGTTGTATTTGGCTTGAAGCAGGTATTGAAAGTAAACGCTACATCCAAGCAACATGACTGCTCCACAGTTGTTCATGCGGTATGCAGAAACTTTGTGGGCTATGTAACTGGGGCATCGTCTGATTGGGCGAAGTAGATGCGGTGCAAGAACACGATGCAAAGTAAAAATACTCCGATAGCATCATATCAATAATTTTGAGCACCTACTTATCATTTTCAACTGCTACTTACTTACTGCAAAGGTAAACATCTTCGATAGATGTTGGAAATTATTGATACTTAAAATCTGTTTTCTTTCGTCCCTTTAGTGGGCTTTTTCTATTTTGCCATTTCACTTTGCAATTTTATGCAAACAGCCTATAATATATGTTTACCACGAAGAGCTTTTTGCTGGATTCCGAGCTTGTTTTTCTTAGTTCCAAGCTTGTTGAAATTAGTTCCGACCTAGTTGAAATTAGTTCCGAGCTTGTTTAAATTTGCGTTGAACTAGTTTCTCGAAAAAATAGTTAATGACGTGAATCTTGGAATTAGGTTTTTGAAAAGGGTAATTGGGGCTGACGGAAGTTGGTGGAGGTGAAAGAATAAGGGACGAAAATAGATTTTTATTTCAAAAATTAAAAGAAGTTTACATGGTTGAGGGATTGATCTGAAAGACTCGAAAATGCAACGTATGCTGTTCATTTTCAACCATCATTCTTCGTGAAACGCGGAACTTAACCCTATTTTCTTAACTAGCAAGCATTTAAATCGCGATTTATACCTAAATTTGCACAAATCAAAACGGAGTGTATGCTATGAACAAGGTTACAAACAGCTGGCTGCTTTCATAGCATTCGCATATCATTCTGACATCAAACAGATATCCCCAAACATTTTCCCCGTAAAAACCGAAAACATTGAAACGTTCATTATTATACTTTTTCCTGCTAACGGTGCTTTGCTCTGCATTTGCCATGCCCAAAATTCACAAACTGCCGCAACCTGCTCAGCATGCAAAACCTGAACCTGAAGAGCGCATCATTCTGAAACACGCCGACAATTTGCGCTTCAACGAAAACGAAATGCAAAGCGCACAGCGTCTGAGCGGCAATGTGGTGCTTATGCACAAGGGGATGACCATGTTTTGCGACAGTGCCATGCTTTACGAACAATCGCAAACCTTCGATGCTTTCGGTCATGTAAAAATTGTACAGGGCGACACGCTCACACTCACGGGCGACCGCTTACACTACGACGGTGAAACGCTCATTGCCGAAATGCGATTCAATGTGATCATGACGCACCGCAACCAAAAACTTTATACCGACAGCCTGTACTACGACCGCTTATATAATATGGGCTACTACGAAGAAGGTGGTAAACTCATTGATGGCAAAAACCAACTTACCTCTGATTGGGGCGAATACCACACAGACACGCGCCAGGCAACCTTCAACTACAATGTAGAACTGATTAACGACCGCTTTAAACTTATAACCGATACGCTCCACTACGACACGCAAACCAAATGGGCCGAAGTGGTGGGGGCTTCGAACATTTATTCAAATGCCGACACGCTCTATACCGAACACGGATTTTACAATTCGGACAACGAGCAGGTGAAACTTTACAAAAGGTCGAAAGCCTACGGCCGAAACCGCATCATGGAGGGCGACACCGTGTACTACGACAAAAAAACGGGTGTTATGGAGGCTTTTCAGAATGTGTCGTGTCTGGACGAAAAAAACAAGAACTTGCTTACGGGCGATTATGCCTGGTACAACGAACTGACCGGCGAGGCTATCGCTACCAAAAATGCATTGGCACGCGACTTTTCGCAGGGTAAGGATACGCTTTACTTCCATGCTGACACGCTGCACATGTATTCCTACAACCTGGAAACCGACTCGGCTTACCGCGTGCTTCATGCCTATTTTCATGCGCGGGCTTACCGAGAGGATGTGCAGGCCGTGGCCGACTCCATGGTGTTCCATTCTGCTCAAAAGAAAATCACGCTGTTTCGCGACCCTATTGCCTGGAGCGACCAGCGACAAATCGTGGGTGAAGAAATCAATGTCTACCTGAACGACTCGACCATCGACTCGGTGTATGTCGACCGGCAGGCACTCATGATTGAAAAACTCGACTCTACTCACTTCAACCAGGTGGGGGCTCAACAAATGCGTACCTACTTCGTTAAGGGCGAAGTGAGCGAGAACCGGGCGGTAGGCAATGTCATGGTGGTGAACTATCCGCTCGAAAAGGACAGCACGATTATTTACCAGAACTACGTCGAAACGGCAGAAGCCCGTATGTTCATGAAAGACAGGAAACTCAAAAAAATATGGGCTCCGACATCGCATGGCTTCTTCTACCCCATCGGTATGGCGCCTGCCGAACGTACCCGACTCGATGGATTTGCCTGGTTCGACTACATACGCCCCATTTCGCCCGACGATGTGTTCAAATGGCGCGGCAAAAAGGCCGGAACGGCTCTGAAACCGAGCATACGCCGCGAGGCTCCGCTGCAAAATCTGTAAAAAGCACGAACGGCTGACTGACAAACAGCATACTTCGGTCTGCCGGGGATTTTCAAATTCCCGTGCTGTGCAGTAAGCATGTTCACAAACAACCATGCCGTGGCCCGGCAAAAGGCATCACACTCAACCTTCAAAAACCAACGCTATGTCAGATATCATTCAACTTCTTCCCGACTCTGTCGCCAATCAAATTGCTGCCGGCGAGGTCATTCAGCGTCCGGCCTCCATCATCAAAGAATTGGTTGAAAACTCACTGGATGCGGGCGCATCACACATTCAGGTGGTAGTGGAGGATGCTGGAAAGACGTTGGTACAAGTTATCGACAACGGTTCCGGAATGAGCGCAACCGATGCGCGCTTGTCGTTTGAACGCCATGCCACCTCGAAAATTAAAAAGGCAACTGACCTTTTTGCCTTGCGAACCATGGGATTCCGTGGCGAAGCACTGGCATCGATTGCAGCAGTGGCTCAAGTGGAACTAAGAACCCGCAAGGAGGGCGAAGAACTGGGTACTTCCATTTGCATCGAAGGCTCTAAACTCGTTAGCCAGGAGGCTATCAGCTGTCCAATCGGTGCTAACTTTGCGGTGAAAAACTTGTTCTTCAACATTCCTGCCCGACGCAAGTTCTTAAAGTCGAACCAAACGGAGCTGACCAACATATTGACTGAATTTGAACGCATTGCGCTGGCGCACCCCGAAGTAAAATTTACTATTCATTCGGCACAAAGCGTTTTGATGGATTTACCGCAGGGCAATTTCCGTCAGCGCATTGTCAGCATCTTTGGCCGAAAAATTGACGCGCAGCTGGTACCCATTCACACGGATACTACCTTGGCTAAAATCAAAGGATTTGTGGGTACTCCGACTGCTTCGAAGAAAAAGAATGCCCATCAGTACATGTTTGTCAATGGTCGATACATGCGGCATCCTTACTTTGCCAAAGCCATTCAAACAGCATACGACCGCCTGATACCCGAAGGACAGCAAGTGCCGTTTTTCATCAATTTTGAAGTGGATCCGGCACGCATCGACGTGAACATCCACCCCACGAAGACTGAAATCAAATTCGAGGACGACTCGGCGATATTCCAGATTCTGCTGGCTTCAGTACGCGAGGCGTTGGGCAAATCAGGGGCCATTCCGGCGCTTGACTTCGATGTTGAAGGTCGCCCGGATATTCCGCCCATGCGGTTTGAGGGTGAATCGGACATTACTCCACCGCAAATTCACATCAACACGTCGTTTAATCCGTTTGCCACAGAAAATCCTTTTACTACTGAAAATGCCGACCGACACGTCGGGAAAAATGCTTCAAAGGGTAATTATCAGGGAAACAGCACCTTTGACTCGTCTTTTGAACGCAGTGGCAGACCGGCAGTTTCGCACAATGCAACTAACTGGCAACAGGTGTACGACGAGGCAAAGAAAAGCAGCAACCACCTTTTTCCGGACGATGACACCCTGCTTTCGACGCAGGCCGACAACAAAGGACAGGAATCAGACACACCGCTATTCGATGTGTTGCCGTCTGCCGAACAGGCTTCGGTTACGAGTACGCTGACCAACGAGTTTTTACAATACCACGGACGGTATATTGTGACGCCGCTCAATGCCGGGCTGGCACTGATTGACCAGCACCGCGCGCACACCCGCATCATTTACGAACGACTGATGCGTCAACTCAAAACGCAACAGGCACCCTCGCAGCGACTTCTGTTTCCGGAAATGCTGACGGTACCCCTTTCCGAAGCGATTGTGCTGGAAGAAATTATGCCTCAGCTCCAACACGTAGGCTTCGATATTTCGCCTTTAGGACAAGGCAGCTTTTCAATTTTGGCTATGCCGCTGGGTGCCGAGGGTATGAAACCGGCAGAACTGGTAGGCTCTATCCTGGCCGATGCGGTAACTGGCGAAGCGCAAACGGCCGACACGGTGGCTCACCTCATCGCAGCTTCGCTGGCGCAAAAAATTGCCATGCCGGTGGGACAAGCTCTCTGCAACGAAGACATGAAGGAACTGACAGAACAGCTTTTCACCTGTCAGACTCCCCAACTCACGCCTAACGGATTACCCACCATCATCATGCTGAATCCTGAAAATATGTTCTGATTCACTGCCGGATTAAAATGCTCCGGAACATACAGATACAAGATATCCTCAGATTGCAACGATTCCTATAACCAATCGCTGCATCTGAGGATTTTTTTTAACGCATCCTGTAAACGGATGCTCAAAGAAGTAGGCTCAATGCTTTATTTCACTAATTTCTTGGTTACCTTGACTGAACCATCTGCGTAACGCGAAGTTTGAATAACCAACGAACCTGCTGTCGGAGTCTTCACAACGCGGCCGGAAAGGTCGACATAGCTGACCTCAACCGGGAGGGCCGACGTACTGACTTGACCCACTGCCGTTAAGTTACCCATTGAAGTATTCGTTACTCCATCTACAGTATAGACTGATTCGACGGCAATTTTTTGCGGTGCCTCACCGACATGCAGGAACACGGTCTTGATGTCGCCGTTAGAGTAAATATCCATATTGTCGGTAAAGGCATAAGGGATATCAGTCATCGGTTCGGTGAGCATCTGATAGAATTCCGGCGTGAAAGTGTAGAGTTTGCCATCCAGATAGAAACGATATGACAGGTGTTCGGCATTGATGTAATTGCCCTCGGCATCTTCAGAGGGAACCTTAAACTGAAGCATGAGGTCGGCTTCGGAGAAGAACTGCAACGTGGGTGCAGCCGGAACTGCGGGCACATCGCCTGCATAAGCAAAAATGTGGGGCGACTTGAAGCCATCCATAGGCATGGTTAAATCGTAGTTCAAGGTCAAAATCCAATCGCTAACCAATGTATAGGTCTTTTGGTCGGCTTCGACTTTAAACTGTATGTCGCTCGGAATAACTTCCATGGTAGTCATGCCCCACTCATCGGGTTCACCTTCCTTGGCCATGGCTAGACGGAGAAAATAACGGTTGTTCGAAAGCAAAATCTGGAACGGCTTGATGCTGATTACGCCATCCTTGAACGTACCTTTCACATAGTCATTGGGTGCCAAGGTACTCAATCCTTTGACATACACGTCATCGCCACTGCGTGCCACTTGCACCGGACTGCTACCCTGCTCGTGGCGCATTACCCATGATTCAAGCTGTGCACCGGTGGGCGGAATCACCTCAACCAAGTCGCTGATGGGCTACATGGTGATTTGATTGGCAAATACAAAGAAGCCGGCATTGACAATGTCGGGTGCATCTTCGTAAACAGCGGCATAGATTTTATTATCGGTCTGAACAATATTGTCGCCCTGAATGGTAAAATGCATTTCGGGATGGAAAGCCTTAAAATTACCCATTTCATCCATCTCAACGGTTTCGAGATAAAGCACTTTAAAGTCGGTTTACAACATCACCTGTCCGGCTTTCACCGTGATGTCATTGCCTTCGACGGTACCTTTAATCCAGGCATAGCGATCGGTGAGTGCATCGTAATTGGAAAGGGGAATCAAGTCGCGGAACCAAATGGTTTTTCCGTCGGCAGAACGACGAATGTGCATTTTTTCACCTTTTTGCGGACTTTCGCCCGTAAGCCCATCGTACTCGGTTGCATTCATAATCCACATTTCGTCGGTACCCTCTGGATTATAAATGGGATCGGCTCCAATGATGGCTCCGGTACCGCTGACTGCCAATTTGTGACTCAATGAGCGAACCGAACTGGCTGCCGTTGAAGGGCTGGGAAAAGAAAGGGTATGCCAGGATGCAACAACTGTTGACTGCGAAAAGGCCCAAACCGGCCATAAAGCTGCAAAAGCAAGAACAAGGCGTAAAAGTTTCTTCATAATATAAAGATAATTAAGTAAAACAATAACATTCGTCTATCAAAAAGGGCCACACTGCGTTAATGTGTTCTTACATTATGCAGCAAATATGCAAAATGTTTTTCATATACTACAAACATTTTCTGCTTTTACTTTATAAAACTACACGGAATTGAAGAAATATCGTAAATTAACAATCAAATACTTGAAATTTAGGTATTAGAATGGTGGTTTATTATCAAAACGCCCCAATGATAGAAATAATGTATTTTTAATGCGAAATACTTGTAAGCAAACGCAATATTTATGTATCTTTGTAAACATAGAATAAGAATATTTGAAAATATGGGTGAATTAAGGCTTGTTTCCGATTGTTTGCCCCAATCTTCAGCTTCTTTAATTTTAGGAATTAACCGCTGCTTGCTGGCGGTTTAACACATTGATATATGAAGAAATTTTTTATTGCATTGGCTTTTTTAGGACTTACCTCTGCATCTACTTATGCTCAGGATACAGAAGTTCCTACTAAAAAATACAGCGTTGCCACAAATTCATTTTGGGCAAATTGGTTCGTAAGTGCCGGTTTTACGGGCAATACTTTCTTTACATCACAGGAAAGTTATGTAGACAACAATCCCTTTAGCAACAAGCGCGGAACATTGGGCTTTACGGCTGCCATTGGAAAATGGTTTACGCCGGGCATTGGTTTAAGAACTAAGTTCGATGGCGTTTGGTCGAAACAGGTGAACACAAACACCAACCATCCGTTATACAATACGGTAAACTTACACGAGGATGTGCTCTTTAACTTGTCGAACATGCTGTGCGGATACAACGAAACGCGCGTTTGGAACTTTATTCCTTACGTGGGTGTGGGTTGGATTCGAAACACGAATACCAAGGAAGACGATGTTTCGTACCACTTTGGTTTGCTCAACAATTTCCGCGTGAGCAAACGAGTGCAACTCTTTGCCGATTTAAACATCACTGCTTACGATGGCGAACTTGACGGTATGCGCCCCGATCATTGGTCAGAAAAGGGTACTTTCGAATCGCGCAACTGGGACAAACGCATTTCGCTCGACTTGGGTGTTACCTATAATATCGGTAAATATAAGTGGGAAAAGACACCCGATGTTGATGCGCTCATCGCTATGAACAACGAACAGATGGATGCCTTGAACCAGTCGCTCAAGGAACAGCAGGACGAAAATGCCCGCTTGCGCGAAATGTTGGAAGCTGAAAAGAACAAGCAGATAACTGCGACGAAAACTTCGAAGGAATTTGTAGGTACATCAGCCAGTGTATTCTTTAATATTAACTCTGACAAAATTGCCAGCCGCAAGGATTTGGTAAATGTAAAAGAAATGGCAGAATATGCCAAGAATAACAATGCCAAGATTATTGTAACGGGTTATGCTGACAGCAAAACGGGCTCGGCAGCATACAACAAGCAGCTATCGAAGAAGCGTGCTGAAACTGTTGCTAACGAACTCGTTAAAATGGACGTTGCACGCGAAAACATCATTGTAAAGGCTGAAGGAGGTGTCGACAACATCGCTCCGTTCTCGTACAACCGACGCGCAATGGTCAAAATACAGTAACAAGGCAAGTTCACTAATTATTTAGTACATTATAATTGGCTGACAAAGGTTACGCCTGCTAATTTACCACAAAATCAGGCTGCACCTCAGCACAGCAATTAGAACCTAAAATCCTATACCACTTGCAAATTGGGGTATAGTTGAAACAATTATTTCACACATTTATCTCACATTTTTCAAAAGCAGACTGCATACATAAGTAATAATGGTGCAGTCTGCTTTTTTATGGCCATTTAGCAAGCGTACATAGTTGAGAAGAAAAAACAAAGTATAATTTTGATTATACTTCCCGCCCAAAACTTTACAGAATGTTCTATTTAGCACGCAAAACAGATTTTTTTGTTGAAAATATTGTAGGCATATCCTTTCTTTCATTACCTTTGCGTTATTATTACACGTAAAAGATGTATTGTTATACTATGTAGGCAGAAGCCTTCGCAGCTCATTTTAGCAATATTGTCTTTTAAATAGCCTATCCTGAATGTAATCATCCATTAATAGTTTAAATCATTTATGAAAAAGTTATTTATCGCACTTGCCTTCTTAGGACTTACGTCCGCATCGGTTTCTGCTCAGGAAACTGAAGTACCTCAAAAGAAACACAGTGTTGCAACCAATTCATTTTGGTCAAACTGGTTTATCAGTGCCGGCTTTGCCGGAAATGCCTTCTACACGTCACAAGAAGATGACCGTGTGAAAGGAAATCCGTTCAGCGACAAGCGTGGAACGCTTGGATTTACCGTTGCCATTGGTAAATGGTTTACACCGGGAATTGGTTTACGTACCAAATTTGATGGTGTATGGGGTAAACATGTTGAAACGGATAACATTCATCCTATTTACAACATGATTAACCTACATGAAGACGTGATGTTCAACTTATCGAACATGATTTGTGGCTACAATGAAAAACGCGTCTGGAATTTCATTCCTTATGTAGGTATCGGTTGGGCTCGTAACACAACTACCAAAACCGATGAGATTTCTTACCATTTTGGTTTGTTGAACAACTTCAGAGTAAACAAGCGCGTACAAATCTTTGCTGATTTGAATCTAGCTGCTTACGAAGGACGATTTGACTTGAACAGCGGTTCAAATGCTCTCAAAGATCCCTGGGCTACTAACAGAAAATCTAATAGACGCCATTGGGATAATAAACTTAGCCTTGAAGTGGGTGTAACCTATAACATTGGCAAATGCAACTGGGAAAAGACGCCTGACGTTGATGCGCTCATCGCTATGAACAACGAACAGATGGATGCCTTGAACCAGTCGCTCAAAGATCAGCAGGATGAAAACGCTCGTCTGCGTGAAATGCTGGAGGCTGAAAAGAACAAGAAGCCCGCTGCTACTACTGAAACAGAAAAGGAATATGTTGGCATTTCATCAAGCGTATTCTTCAACATCAACTCTGACAAAATTGCCAGCCGCAAGGATTTGGTTAACGTGAAGGAAATGGCTGAATATGCTAAGAGCAACAATGCCAAGATTGTTGTAACGGGTTATGCTGACAGCAAAACGGGTACTGCAGAATACAACAAGAAACTCTCTGAAAAGCGTGCTGAAGCTGTTGTAAACGAACTCGTTAAGATGGGCGTTAGCCGTGACAACATCATCGTTAAGGCTGAAGGTGGCGTTGACAACATCGCTCCGTTCTCATACAACCGCCGCGTAATGGTGAAAATTCAGTAATACACAAATAATGGTATAACTTTGGCGTTTATTCGCCATTTTCAAACCTGATAAATTATAGGCTGCATCTTTATCACAAAAGGATGCAGCCTGTTTTATTATACCTTTATAAATGCAATAAATAGACAGAACAACTATGAATCAATAGAAGTTTCCGGGGGAAGGATACACTTACATCATCGATCATTCTAAGGTCAATAACGTAATAACCGAAAACAAAACGACTTGGCTGTGCAATACGATTCTAATGGGAAATTCCGAACCCGTTTTTCATGCGTTTCGGCAAGGAGCCTCTTTGGTGTGATTTGGCGCATGCTTTCGCACGTATTCAAAATTTGCTCCAATGAAGTTAGTTGTTATGAAGGCATGAAAAACAGACGGATTAACAGCGCTGTGTGACGCTGCCGGACTGCATAGCAAGCCAGGAGGAACTACGAATAAGCATAAGGCGAGCTTGTGCGTTTACCCCATGAATTGACTACTGAACAGAAACAACTTTGAAAATATTTTGAAGGCCAAAATGTTTTAGAACACAAAAAGACCGGATGTAAGTCTTGTTACTACGAACAGACTATACATCCGGTTTTCTTATGGGTGTTAATTGTCAATAGGTCATGAAAAATGACGCGACTTAACAAAGCGTTAGACTCAAAATTTTATTGCACTTGGAAACGCTTGCTTGCACGGAGCAAATGACGCGAAATACTCATCAACTCCTGAGTTTCCTGCAATGTAGAGAGGTAAAGCAAAGCTACCTTGATATTTGAATCTTCACGCTGAATGCGATCCTGCTGTGAATGACGAATCTGCGAAATGCGGCTCTTGATGGCATTACCTTCAACCAACAATTCATCTGCTCCGTCGAAATCACCGGTAGTAATCATGCGGCGTGCTTCTTCGAGGAATTTGTCGACATCATTGCACAAGGGAATAAGCTCGTCGATATAATCCTGAGGCAGAGGCTTGAAATTGTTATCGACATGCTCAATACACGGCTCTAACATACGCTTCAAACCGTAGATGAGCTGGGTTGAACTGTTACAGCCGAGGTGGAACCAAGTGTTCTTTTCCACGGCGAGGAGGTAGTCGATTTTGCGCATTCCCACAATTTCCTTGCGGCGGTAACGCTTCCAAATACCTTTTTCATCTTCGATGGCATGCGCTGCCGTGCGAAGTTGTTTCATGTTTTCGTGCATCAGTCCCTGCGTGATATTGCGGAAAGTATCGCGCGTGAATGTGAGCACATCGCCCTGGGTGCGGCGCACATGCTGAATGAGCAAATCCCAGGTTTCTGCCTTGTCGTGACTACGAACTAACTGACGGAAAAGCGTGTCGACATTGTCTTGTTCGCGCTTTTGCTTGAATTTGCGGTTATTGTTGATGATTACAAAGGCAACCAAACACATTACCAACAGCATGGCTACGAATCCACCTAAGTGATTGAGCGTGGCAATGAGGAAACTTACGATGAATGCAGCACCTGCGGTGATGAACCATCCACCAATCACGGTGATTACACCGGTAATACGGTAAACTGCAGTTTCGCGACCCCAGGCACGGTCGGCCAATGATGAACCCATGGCTACCATGAAGGCTACATAGGTGGTGGAGAGAGGGAGCTGAAGTGTGGTACCAATTACAATGAGTAAACCGGCTAATACCAAATTCACGGCTGCACGTACTTGGTCGAAAGCTGCACCCTCCTCGAGTTCTGTGCCTTCCTGTTGGAAACGTGTGTCAATCCAACGAGATACGCTCTGAGGTATGTACTTTGAAAGAACTCCGGTGGTATTAAGAACGGCTCGTACCGTACGACGTGCAATTTTTGATGAAGAGAAAACTTCTTCACCTTCGTCCTGACGAGAAAGGTTCACGGTGGTTTCAACCACTTTGTGCGCTTTCTTCGAGGTAAAAATAGCCACGGTCATAATGACTCCGGCGCCAATCAGGAAGAAATGTTTACCAGGCAACTGGCTTTCGCCGGCTAATACGTGTACGATATACTCGGTGGGTTTAGCGCCATTACCATTGGCTGTGAAATCGAGGAATGACTCAAGTCCGGCCAAAGGTGTACCGATAAAGTTGACTAAGTCGTTGCCTGCAAAGGCCATTGCTAAGGCAAAGGTTCCGAACAAAACGACAATGCGGAAAATGTTTACTTTACAGAGATGGAGTATTTCCATAATAACCGTAAAGACACAGAAACTTACCAGCAGAATGTAGTGACTATTGGCACTAATCCACTGAGGAGTCCAGCCAAAGTTTGAGAGCAAAGTACTTGATTTCAAGCCACTTACAAGCAGGAAGTAAAAAATAGAAGTTACGCTAATACCGCCAAAGATGGCTATGCTGTAACGTAAATGTTTCTTGTAATGGAAAGTGAAAACCAAACGAGCCAACCACATGACTATCAAACCGACAACAAAGGCAATGGCTACAGAAAGGAAAATACCAATGATTACACTTAAGGCCTTGTCGGTGTTGATTAACTCGGCATAGGTTTGCCCACTGCTTACAATCTTCGAAAATGCCAAAGCAGTGCTACCGCCCAACAAACCGAACACCATAGAAACGGTGGTTGATGTAGGCATACCTAATGTGTTGAAGATGTCGAGCAAAATGACATCGGTGGCTGCTACCGCCAAGAATATACACATCACATCGTCGAAGGTGTAATAATGTGGATTTAAAATACCATGACGTGCAATGTCCATCATACCACTCGATGTACTGGCACCTACAAAGATACCAATAGCTGCAACGAGTAGAATGGTGCGAAACTTGGCCGCTTTGGCGCCCACTGCAGGACTTAAAAAGTTGACTGCATCATTAGCCACACCTACTGAAAGGTCGAAAGTGGCTAACACAATGAGGAATAATAAAATTCCTAAATAGAAAAAATCCATATAGTCGGGTTCTAAAAATGGGTTGTGCTGCAAATTTAATATATGAAGAGTGAAGAACAAAGGCTTTTATTAAATTTCTATTACGTTTTTGTAAACACTTGGAAAATAAGTGGAAAATATTTTGTAATTCGAAATTTTTTATTAATCACTTAGAGAATAGTTATTGATTTCTCAGACGCTTACAAGAATAGGGCATTTACCCATAGACATTTGATACAAAAGGACTTTAACCCAAAAGAGGACATATAAAAACGGAAATGACGGATACATAGATACAAAAAGCTGCTATCAACGAGCGTAGCCGTGACTACGATGCGTTGATAGCAGCTTGAGCTGCAACAATATGCAAGGAATGTATGATTTTTTACTCGTACAGATGGAAAATACGCTCCATCAGTTGCCATTTCTCTGCCGAAGCGGAGGATGGGTCAGCTTGTTGATAACGGGCGGTCAGCTCTTCCCAGGCTGCTTGTTTGGGGAGGGTTGAGAGGCGCTGCATGGCCGTGGTCCAATCGACATCTGCAGGAAGTTCAACAATCATGAACAAACGGGTACCAAGCAGATAGATTTCCATTTCCAAAATACCTACCGTGCGTATGCCTTGAAGTACTTCGGGCCATACCCCTTCGGGCGAATGCAACTTGCGATAAGCTTCAATCAATTCGGGATTATCACGCAAATCGAGGGTTTGACAATAACGTTTGGTAGATTGCTTAAAATTCTTGACGGGGTATCCCTCTGATAAATCAATTTGTTTCATGGGTAAAATATTTTTTTCTTACAATGTACAAGATTCGGATTGCTATACTAAACAACACATTGTCTGCCTAAATTCATGTTTCATGGCTCGCTGTTGGATGCTCAAAATGCAGGTGTGATGGGAAGAACCCTGAATTTGCATCGCTTTTACGGGATGCACAAGCAGAAAACCAATATCACAATAAACGTTTTTATTGCATTCAAAAGGTGCTCTGAAATTGCTGAATATAAGCCAATTAGAATCAGTTTTTGAAGATTCAAAAAATGGAGGTGTGACATCAAGTGCCGAAAAAATTGGGATTTCGGGGTGTTCATGTTGTATCTTTGCAAGCGAAAGGAAGGCGGGACATAGGCCACCTTGATGAAAAAACAGAATTCATTATTTTTTACCACATCGTTCTTTGACATTTTGATACAACAGAAAGTAAGGCATGTAGGCCTGCCTGAAACCCTTGGATATAATTACAAGCCGGATAGAAACTGCATGCACGGATATTCAAATTTCGCTCACTGCTGAATTGTATGATTCATGCTGCAAAGGTATAACTTTATTAAGCATGGCAATAACTATCCCTGTATTTTATGTATTACCCTGCAAAAACAGGGTAATTATAGGCATATAGGTCTAATTATAAGCATAAAAAAGGAAGAAATGCTACAATGCTACTACTAAAAAGTAACCTTGCAACATTTCTTCCAAAATAACTAATTACAGGTTTGAAGTCCCGATAACTTACGTCAAAATATTATCCACCAAAGTTATCGTACATAATACTTTCGGGTTCTACACCTAAGCTATCAAGCATCTTAACAACGGCATTTGACATGGGGCCAGGACCACACATGTAGTATTCGATATCTTCAGGTGCGTCGTGATCCTTTAAGTAGGTTTCGAACATAACTTGATGTACGAATCCGGCTGTATACTTCACGCCTGCCTGATCGGCTGCGGGATCGGGACGGTCGAGGGCGAGGTGGAAATGGAAGTTGGGGAAGTCCTTTTCCAACTGCTGGAAGTCTTCCAAATAGAACACCTCGTTGAGAGCGCGTGCACCATAGAAATAGTGCATTTCGCGATCACGGCAATTCAACGTACGGGTCATGTGCATGATTTGCGCACGGAGGGGAGCCATACCGGCACCACCACCGACCCAAATCATTTCTTTCTTAGAATCGAAATGGGGATGGAAGTCGCCATAAGGACCACTCATGATTACTTTGTCGCCGGGTTTAAGCGTAAAGATGTAAGATGAAGCGATACCGGGATTTACATCCATAAATCCACTGCGGTCTGCCTTGAAAGGAGGCGTAGCAATACGTACGGTGAGCATGAATACGTCGCCTTCAGCAGGATAGTTAGCCATTGAATAGGCACGAACTGTAGGCTCGGTGTTGACACACTTCAAGGGGAACAGACCGAACTTCTGCCATGCGGGAAGGTATTCTTCGCCAATCAAATCCTTATCAATGTCTTTGTCATAATCCATTGAGAATGTAGGAATCTTGATCTGTGCGTACGAACCGGGAAGGAAGTCCATGTGAGCTCCGGCAGGAAGCTGCACCTTGAACTCTTTGATAAAGGTGGCCACGTTCTTGTTAGAGATAACCGTACATTCGTATTCCTTGACACCGAGAACGCTGTCGGGAACTTGTACTGAAATATCGCCCTTAACCTTGCACTGACAACCTAAGCGCCAATGTTCCTTGGCTTGCTTACGGGTGAAGTGACCACGCTCTGAATCGAGGATTTCACCACCACCTTCAACAACTTGGCATTTGCACTGACCGCAACTACCTTTACCTCCACAGGCAGAAGGAAGGTAGATACCTTGCTCTGAAAGTGTAGTTAAAAGATTGCCGCCTTGATCAACGCTTACAGAATCTTTTCCATTGATTGTAATCGTAACTTTTCCACTGGGCGAAAGATATTTCTTGGCAACAAGCAGAATAATTACCAAAAGGAGTATGATAAAAAGGAATACTCCAATACTTGCTAAAATGAGATTTGAATCCACTTTATAAAAGCTTTTGATTAAGTGAGGAGAAGAATCGGTTACTTCTCCCCTACTTAAAAATTAGATATTCAGACCTGAGAAGCACATAAATGCCATTGCCATCAGACCTACGGTGATAAAGGTGATACCTAAACCCTGAAGGGGCTTGGGTACATCGGTGTAAGCCATTTTTTCGCGGATAGCAGCTAAAGCTACGATAGCCAAAAGCCAACCCACACCCGAACCAAGTGCATATACCAGAGCGTCTACTACGCTGCCAATGTACTGCGAACTACCCGGTTCCATGCCGATGCGCTGCTGCATGAACAAACTGGCACCCATGATGGCACAGTTAACGGCAATAAGCGGCAAGAAAATACCCAAAGCTGCGTAAAGCGAAGGTGAGAAACGCTCAACAAGCATTTCAACCAACTGGGTGATACCTGCAATCACGGCGATGAAGATGATGAACGACAGGAATGACAAATCTACACCTTCAACAATACAGTCAGGACCTAATACGCGCGTCTGCAACAAATAGTCAACAGGCACGGTGATGCACAACACGAAAATAACGGCTACACCAAGGCCCAAGGCGGTTTTTACATTCTTCGATACTGCCAAATAAGAACACATACCGAGGAAGAATGCAAATATCATATTGTCCACAAAAATTGAGCGGACGAACAAACTTAAAAGATGTTCCATAATTTGCTAATTATTATTTGAGTTGGTATCTGAGAGATACAGTTTGATTAACATGCTGTATTCTCCTGCCAGATTTCCCTCCTCGGTTATGCTATTTTGCGTTTTCTTTGTTGAACGAGCGCAACAGCCAAATGAGGCAACCTACGAGAATCAATGCCATTGCGGGCATGGTCATCATACCATTGTTTACATAGAAGCCGCCGTTTTCAACATAAAGGCATTCAGGAATGATGCGCAAGCCAAGCAAGGTTCCGTTTCCTAACAATTCGCGCACGGCACCTACGGCTACGAGGATCCAAGCATAACCAATACCGTTACCCACACCATCGAGGAATGACTCCCAAGGACCGTTCATCATGGCAAAAGCCTCAAGACGACCCATAAGGATACAGTTGGTAATGATAAGTCCTACATACACTGAGAGCTGAACACTTACGTCGTAGGCATAGGCTTTCAGTATTTGAGAAACCAAGGTTACGAGGGTTGCTACAACAACCAGCTGAACTATGATACGAATTCGATTAGGAATTGTTTTACGAAGGAGCGAAATGATTACGTTGGCAAAAGCGGTAATCACCGTTACAGACAAACCCATCACAATGGCGGGCTCAAGCTGTGAAGTTACGGCCAAAGCTGAACAAATACCCAACACCTGAACAGTTACGGGGTTATTCAGGTTTAACGGACCGGTGAGCGCTTCGCGATTTTCTTTTGAAAATAAACTCATGATACATTAATAATAAGTGTAAAAGCTTATACTGTTATCTTGATAAAGAGAATGTCCTGAACGAAACAGCATGACGATTGTTTCTATACATTTAGTTTATCAGTCGATTGGTTCTAAGCTTCACAAGTTTGCATGTTATTTCTTTAAGGATTCGAAATAGCCCAAGTACTGCTGGATGCCCTGAGTTACCATATTGGCTACACCAACGGAAGTCAACGTTGCACCGGTAATACCATCAACCTGGTAATTTTCCTTGCCGGCTTCTACCTTACCGTTTTTCACAACAGTGAGTGCAACCTGCTGGCTGGTAGTATCAGCAAAGATGTGCTTTCCTTTGAATTGATCTTGGAATTTTTCTTCTGCAATGAGGGCACCTAAGCCTGCCGTTTCACTTTCGTGTGAAATGAAGGCGCCGTAAACTGTTTTCAAGTCTGCATTTACAGCTATGTAACCCCACAAACCGCCCCAAAGGCCACGACCTGTCATAGGAATTACATATTTGGTTTCATTATTCACTTTGCAGATATAAACGGGCAGATTGTTTTCATTAAGGTCTTTATTTTCAACTTTAAAGCCGTCTTTATCCTTACTTTTGCCCTCTTTTACGACTGAGCCGTCGGCTTTTACCACCATATCAGACGCAACCACTTCGTTGTACTTAGCTTCAACGTCTGCAGCACTTTGCAAACCGCGAATATTAACGGCAGCCAGAATTTGCTTTTTCTTATCAAGTGCTACATTCTGATCCTGCGTAGGCTTCAGCGAAGAAGATACGAACGCAAGCAAGAAGGCTACGACAATCACCAGCACCGAAGCATAAATAATGGTGTATGAATTTTTATTGGTATTCATGTCATTCTTAAGTTTATAAGCTTCAAACTCAAGGCAAGCGAACCTACCCTAAATATTGTAAGCTAAAAACATATTTATTTTTGTACTCGCTTCATTCGTTTATTGATGTTGCGCTGAATCACGCAATAGTCAATCAACGGAGCAAACATATTCATAAAGAGGATGGCAAGCATCATGCCTTCGGGATAACCGGGGTTAAGCACACGAATCAAGATGGCCAATGCACCGATAAGGAAACCATATACATACTGTCCCTTTTCTGTACGCGAACTGGTAACGGGGTCTGTTGCCATAAACACGGCACCAAAGCAGAAACCGCCAGTTACGATGTGTTCGTACCAAGGCATGTTGGCTACTGCATTTCCTTCCATACCTGCCATATTAAACAGCACGGCAACCAATACACCACCAACAAATACGCTAGTCATGGTTCGGATTGAAGCAATCTGCGTATAGAGCAAAATCAAGGCACCAATGGCGATAGCAATCACTGAAGTTTCACCAATAGAACCAGGAATAAGACCTACAATCATATCGCTGAGCGAAGCTGTGGGCTGAAGACCAGCACCAACTTCACCAAGAGGAGTTGCCATGGTGGCTGCATCGGGCAGATTGTAACCCAAGCCGAACACTTCCTTACCTGCTACCCATACTTTATCACCACTCATGCTTGTGGGATAAGAGAAGAACAAGAAGGCACGAGCTATCAATGCGGGGTTGAATATATTCATACCCGTACCACCAAAAATTTCCTTACAGATAATTACTGAAAATGCTACAGCCAAAGCAAGCATCCACAGCGGACAGTTAACGGGCACAATCAAGGGAATGAGAATACCCGAAACAAGATAACCTTCCTGAATTTCTTCTTTCTTCCATTGTGTAACGGCAAACTCAATACCGAGGCCGACTACGTAGGATACTACAATTTTAGGAAGCACTAAAAGGAAACCATAAAGGAACATGGACCAAAATCCTGTTTCTGCCAGTTTACCAGCAGCTGCAGCATTTTGATAACCGATGTTGTACATACCGAAGAGCAATGCCGGAATAAGTGCAATTACAACAAAAGACATGATGCGCTTTGAGTCGATTGCATCGTGAATGCTCACGCCCACTTTCGAAGTGGTATTCGGCACCAGCATAAATGTTTCCATTCCCTCGAACACTGATCGGAAGGCATGCAATTTGCCGCCTTCTTCAAAATTGGGACGGATTTTATCAAAGAATTGTTTGATCATTTCAATCGTTATTTAAGAAATACCAGTAGTGCACTTTTACACAGATAACTGAAACTATATGCAACTACGGTTGTATCCTATAATCTAAACTTAAGCATTTTCTTTTCTCAGAACCTCAAGTCCTTCGCGTACGATACGCTGCAACTCAAGCTTAGAGGAGTCAATAAATTCTGCCACAGCAAAATCCTCGGGAGCTACTTCGTAAATACCCAAAGCTTCCTGACGATCAATATCGCCGGTAATGATAGCCTGAACCAAATAGCTGGGATAAATATCCATGGGGAATACGCGTTCATATTCTGCACTCATAATCATGTGGCGTTCACCACCCTTGATGCGGCAGTCTAAGTTATAAGCGCGTTTCTTACCAAACAACCATGAGAAATAGCTTCGGCTGGTTGAAAAGTCATTCAAGCGAGGTGCAATCCAACCAAACGCTTCATTCACATCATCACCTTCGGGAATGGCACAAATTTCAGTACTAAAAGCACCAACGAAATCAGTGATTGCAGATTTGTAACCTACCAAAGGATTACCATTGATAATACGAACGTGTTCAGTTTTTGCCAGTTGATTCTTCAACACATCTGCCAAAGGTGCACCCACGAGAGTCTCAACATACTGAGGTTCCTTTACTTCTGATCCAGCAACTGCCAAGCGACGTTTCATGTCCAACTTACCGGTACGGAGCAAAGAACCCAATACGACAACCATTTCGGCATTCAGCGTCCACACTACCTCACCCTTATTAACAGGATTTACGTGGTTAATGTGCACACCTACATTGCCCGATGGATTAGGACCATCGAACACACTTACAACAGCCTCGCTGATAGGCAACAACTGCGAATTGATTTGTTCGGGCGAAATACCCAAGTTCACGGTAGCAATGCGCGCCAAGGCTTTGATACCTTCTTTAAAATCAGCTTCACGACCTGCGGAAACAAAGCTAAAGTCGGCAGCCAAAGGCATCTTGCTGAATGCAGACACGAAAATAGCCTTTGGCTCATCAGCTGCATTGGCAATCACGTCGTACGGACGCTGACGAACAAACGCAAAAAGTCCGCTTTCAAGCATCAGTTGCTTTACCTCAGAGCCTGTAAGCTTAGAGGGGTTTTTGACACCAAAATCCTTGTAAAGTTGCTCTTTATCAGCTTTTACGCGAAAACGCAACAGTTTACGGCGTTCGCCACGTTCTACACCTACAACGGTTCCGCTCACAGGCGAAACAAACTTGATGCTTTCCGTAGCTTTGTCTACAAACAAGGCATCACCAGCCAACACCTTATCGCCTTCTTTTACGATGGCACGAGGCATCACGCCGGGAAAATCGGTTGGCATTACCGCATACTCCTCACTCAGAGGAAGCACCGTAAGTTTTGCAACCGCTTCGCCTTCCAATTTAAGGTCTAAGCCCTTCTTAATTTTATACAAACGATCCATTCATCAAAAAATATTTACGCGCAAAATTAAGCAATAATTGCGATTTCAACCAAATTTTCAAGCACATTTTCAACGAAGTGTGAAAAAACAAGCAGTTACTTTGGTTTTCAAGCAACTTAGCGTAAATTTGCAGAATGATTGAAGGACCTTTTCCATACTAACACTTACAGTCAAGGCATCAACTCACAAACTACTACACAATGGAACAACTTGAAACTGAAAAAAAATCTGAAAAAATCATCAAAGAAACTGAGAATACGAACTTGCAACCCGATACGCCTAAACGTAAATGGGGCTGGTTCATTGCAGGTGGCATCCTGCTAATCAGCCTCATTGCCGGTGCTGTATATTACAACTCACTGCAAACAGAAGCTACCAACGAAGACTTGGCATACGGAGTTTTAGCCAACAACGACAATCCTCAGGATTACAAAGACTTCCTAACCAACTTCCCCAACAGCCCTCGTGCAACGGAAGTCAAGCAACGTTTGGAAAAACTGGAACGCATGCTCGACTCTTGGAACAAAATCGCACTTTCGGATAAAGTAGGCGACTTCGTTCAGTTCAAGGAACAGTTTGACGACACACACTTCAACCATTTATGCGACATCAAAATTGATTCTCTCGACTATATTACAGCTCAACGTATCGGCACACCGGCTGCTTTCCAGGACTATCTAAATGCTCATCCCGACGGACGATATGCATCTGAAGCATCAGTCGCTGAGGGCAATTTAAAAAGTCAGGAAATCTCTGAAGAAGAAACTGCAGCCATTCAGGATGTTGTAAATGTCTTTTTCCAGGGCTTTGCCAACCAAGACGAAACGTCTATCTGCTCAAACATCACTGCCACCATGCAAAAGTTCCTGAGTCAAAAAGACGTCACAAAAGGCATGGTAGTATCAACCATCAAGGGAATGTTCAATGAGCACATCCAAGGATGCGAATTCATTGTCAACCGCGACATGAGTATCAAACGACAAACCGACCCTACCAGAGGTTACATTGTTAATTGTACCATCGACCAGCACATACAGCGCGACGACGAAGGTAAAACTTTTGGGTCATACAACTGCCAAATGGAATTGACACCGCAAATGCTCATCAGTTCCTTGACGCTCGACGAAATTTCAAACCGATAAAGTCTAACCGATAATTATAAACCACAAATAACTACTGTTATGCTTACCATCAACTCGTACGAAGAATTTGAACAATACGTAGGCCAAGAACTTGGCAAATCTGAATGGCTCGAGGTAGACCAGGACCGCATCAACGCATTCGCTGATGCCACACTCGACCACCAATGGATTCATGTCGATCCGGAACGTGCCAAAACCGGTCCGTTCGGTCAAACCATCGTACATGGCTACCTGACCCTCTCATTGCTGCCCTACATGTGGGAGCAGATTCTGCAGGTAAACAATTTAAAGATGATGGTGAATTACGGCATGGACAAGATGAAGTTTGGACAAGCCGTATTGAGCGGACAAAGTGTTCGATTGGTTACCACGCTCCAAAGCATTGCCAATCTGCGCGGCATCTGCAAGGTTGAAATCAAATTCACCATTGAAATCAAGGATCAGCGTAAACCGGCTCTTACCGGTGTAGCCACTTTCCTGTACCACTTTAATTGATTCAGGAATTCGAAGCATTAACCAACATTAATGCCCTCGCAGAACATTCCTTATAGTGGGAGCAGGAAACATTGCTGCTCCCACTATTATTTTATTGGCAAAATAAGGAAGAATACCCCGTGCAATCAGGTGGCACCAGCCATCAGCCAAACATCTGTCAACTTGCAAAACACCGCACGGCATCATCCAATCTCATGTCACTGAGCTGACATCATTTAATCAAGGTAACCCATGGATACTTACCTCACACTAAAAACATCTGCTGAAGCACAACTCACAGAAAAACGTTCGCGCTTTTTAGCCTTTGCATTCCATGTTAGCAACGAAGCAGAAGCTAAAGAGATTGTCGCGCAATACAAAAAGAAATTCTACGATGCCCGTCACGTTTGCTATGCGTATGTTCTTAATGACGACAGTAGTTCTACCCGCGCCAACGACGATGGCGAACCTTCAGGAACTGCCGGTCGCCCCATCTTAGGCCAAATACTTTCGCGTAATCTCACGTACACCCTGGCCATCGTAGTACGTTATTTCGGCGGCGTAAAATTAGGTACAGGTCCCTTGGGAGTAGCCTACAAAAGCGTAGCAGCCGAAGCCCTCGACTTAGCCGAAGTCGAAGAATGCATCATCAAGAGTCAGTTTACCATCAGCGCACCCTATGCCGATGCCGACACAGCCATGCGCTTCATTCGCGAAGCAAGAGCAGAAATAACAGCACGCAACTACACAGCTACAGACACTTTACTCGATGTCAGTGTCCGCCTGAACGACGAAAAAGCCCTACGCGAAAGACTTTCAAAAATTCTGACGCTGCATTTCATCAATGAAAATGAAGAAGCGTAACTTCGCTACCCAATACCATTAACTCACATATTATAAACATCGATTGTTCAATCAATCCTTCATTTACAACACTATGAAATTCTGCAACATTTACCCACAATTCACCGACGCTTGTACCAAACTTTATACAGACGCATTTCCCGAAATTGAACGTCGTGAAATTTCAGCTTGGTTAGATTACATGCAAACGAAAGAAAATTTCAAGGCACAAGCCATTATCCACGACGAAACACTCGTGGGCTTTATTACCTCATGGCATTTTGCCGACTTTGTTTATGGTGAGCATTTTGCCATCTGTTCTGAAATGCGCAATGGCGGTATTGGCGGCAAAGCATTCGATCTTTTTCTCGAAGCCAACAAGAACAAGAATGTAGTAATCGAAGTCGAATTACCTGAAGACGAAATGGCTCGTCGCCGCATCGGTTTCTACGAACGTCACCAAATGACCCTTATCGACAAAGAATATCTGCAGCCTCCCTACCAGCCAGGATTCGACTTTCTGCCCTTGCGACTGATGGCTACAAATCCGGAAGAAACTCTTAAGAATTTCGACCATATTCAGCAAGCCATTCACCGCGAAGTATACGGAGTTCAATAAACTGAGCACAAAAAAAGCACAAGGCGTTTTTATTTCTCAAACAATATTTGTAATTTCGCAGTAGATTAAACATTCAACAGCATACAACTATGTATAGAACCAACACATGCGGCGAACTTCGCATCGAAAATGTTGGCCAGGAAGTAACCTTGGCCGGATGGGTGCAACGCAGCCGCAAAATGGGTGGTATGACATTCATCGACTTGCGCGACCGCTATGGCATCACCCAGCTCGTATTCAACGAGGAAACAAACGCTGACTTATGCGCACAAGCCAACAAATTAGGCCGTGAATTTGTCATTCAGATTAAAGGTATTGTCAACGAACGCTATGCAAAGAACGACAAAATGCCGACCGGCGACATCGAAATTATCGTCAGCGAACTCAATGTGCTTAATGCATCATTGACACCTCCCTTTACCATTGAAGCAAACACCGACGGTGGCGACGATTTGCGTATGAAATACCGCTACCTCGATTTGCGTCGCGAAAACGTACGCGCCAATTTGGAGTTGCGCCATAAATTCTGCATTGCCGTACGCAACTTCCTCGACTCAAAGGGCTTCCTCGAAATCGAAACCCCTATTCTCATTGGTTCTACCCCCGAGGGCGCACGCGACTTCATCGTGCCGTCACGCATGAATCCCGGACAGTTCTATGCACTTCCTCAGAGTCCTCAAACGCTCAAACAGTTGCTGATGGTTGCCGGTACCGACCGTTACTTCCAGATTGCCAAATGTTTCCGCGACGAAGACTTACGTGCCGACCGTCAGCCCGAATTTACGCAAATCGACTGCGAAATGTCGTTCGTAAAGCAAGACGACATCATCAACACCTTTGAAGAAATGGCCAAATACCTCTTCAAGGAGGTACGCGGTTACGACTTAGGCGACGCTCCCTTCCTGCGCCTCCCATGGCACGAAGCCATGCGTCGTTTCGGTTCTGACAAACCCGATATGCGATTCGGCATGGAGTTTGTTGAATTAGACGACATTCTCAAAGGCACCGGCACACTCAGCGTATTCAACGATGCAGCCTACATTGGCGGTATCTGTGCCGAAGGTTGTGGACACTACACCCGCAAGCAACTCGATCAACTGACCGACTTCGTCAAGTCACCCCAAATCGGTGCCAAAGGCTTGGTTTACGCCAAGATCAACGAAGACGGAAGCATCAAGAGCTCTGTCGACAAATTCTACACCCCTGAAGTACTTGAACGCCTCAAGGAGAAAATGAGTGCCAAAGCTGGCGACTTGATTTTGATTCTCTCGGGCGCCGATGCCATGAAGACGCGCAAACAGCTCTGCGAACTCCGTTTGGAAATGGGCCAACGTCTCGGCTTACGCGACAAGAACAAGTTTGCTCTGCTTTGGGTTGTAGACTTCCCCATGTTCGAATGGAGCGAAGAAGAGAGTCGCCTCTTAGCTATGCACCATCCATTCACAGCACCCCGTCCGTGCGACGTACCCTTGCTTGACACCGATCCTGCATCAGTGCTCGCCGACGCTTACGACATGGTATGCAACGGTGTTGAAGTTGGTGGCGGTTCTATCCGTATTCACGACGCCGTACTGCAAGCTAAAATCTTTAAAGTACTCGGATTCACTCCCGAACGTGCTCAGGAACAGTTTGGCTTCTTGATGGACGCATTCAAGTATGGTGCTCCCCCTCACGGAGGTTTGGCTTACGGTCTCGACCGTTGGGTATCACTCTTCGCCGGACTCGACAGCATCCGCGACTGCATTGCATTCCCCAAGAACAACTCTGGCCGCGACGTTATGTTAGATGCTCCCTCACGCGTTGATCAAAAACAACTTGATGAATTGATGATTGATTTACGTCCGCTTGAAAAATAAATTGTACCCCAGTCAGTACTCAACTGACAAAGGACAAACACCCTGATTCATCTTGCCTGCATCAATTTGCAGGCAAGATTTTTTTATACCCTATTGTATTGATGAAGGAATATCGATACAAAACAATAGGTAACCACGCCATTATGTAGCTGTCCTACACATAGGTTTCAGACAGGCATTCCTGCCCTTCTTTCTTTTGTAACAAAATGTCAAAGAACGATGTTGTAAAAAAAATGAATGCTGTTTTTTCATCAAGGTGGCCGATATTCAACCTCCCTTTCGAGTGCAAAGATACAACATATACCTACCGAATTCCAAATTTTTTAGGCACTTGATATCGCACCTCGTGTTTTACAAACAGACTAAAAACGCTTATAACTTTTTGATTTACAAGCATTTCAACACTCACTTTTCGCCGTTCAAAAAATTGAAATAGGGATATGGTTTTTAAGCTATTTCTCATATATCAACAGCCGTAGTTACACGCTAATTTCCTATCAAAATTCCAAACATACACTTCTACTCATAAGCTTCAGTCACCTATCAAGGCTACTAATTGACAACACAAAAAAACACCTTACCATCTCCGGAAAAGGAAATGGAAAGGTGTCAATAAATTAAGCGATATCATGAAAAGAAAAGACCCGGTAGTAGTTATACCAAACAATACAGAGTTACTTTCCTTTTTGAATTTTAAAATTCAGCTGACTTCGGCGTACGGGGGAAAGGAATAACGTCGCGGATATTCTGCATACCCGTAACGAACAGAATCAAACGTTCAAAGCCAAGACCGAAGCCCGAGTGAGGACAAGTACCGAAACGGCGAGTATCGAGATACCACCACATATCCTTCATCGGAATGTTCAGTTCCTCGATGCGACCCATCAGTTTTTCGTAGCTTTCTTCACGTTCCGAACCACCGATAATTTCGCCAATCTGCGGGAAGAGAACGTCCATAGCACGAACCGTCTTGCCATCTTCGTTCATCTTCATGTAGAATGCCTTGATTTCCTTCGGGTAGTCCGTCAGAATCACAGGCTTCTTAAAGTATTCCTCAACGAGGAAGCGTTCATGCTCGCTCGCCAGGTCAACACCCCAATATACAGGGAACTCAAACTTACGGCCAGCCTTCACAGCCTCTTCCAAGATGCGGATACCCTCAGTATAAGTCAAACGTACAAAATCGTGCTCTACCACGAAGTTCAAGCGTTCGAGCAACGTCTTGTCAATCATCTTGTTAAGGAATTCCAAGTCGTCCTTACAGTTCTCCAAAGCCCAGCGCACACAGTACTTGATGAAATCCTCAGCCAAGTCCATGTTATCATTGATGTCATTGAAGGCAACTTCCGGTTCAATCATCCAGAACTCAGCCAAGTGGCGGGGAGTATTTGAATTTTCAGCACGGAACGTAGGTCCGAACGTATAAATTGAACCCAGAGCCGTAGCACCCAATTCACCTTCAAGCTGTCCGCTCACAGTCAGCGAAGTAGTCTTGCCGAAGAAATCGTCAGAGTAATCAATTTTACCATCCTCAGTTTTCTTTAAGTCGTAGAGGTTCTTGGTTGTAACCTGGAACATCTGTCCGGCACCCTCACAGTCCGAAGCAGTAATGATCGGCGTATGGAAGTAGAAGAATCCATGTTCATGAAAGTAGCGGTGAATAGCCATCGCCATGTTATGACGAATGCGGAACACAGCACCGAAAGTATTCGTACGCAAACGCATGTGAGCATGCTGACGCATGTACTCAAACGTCTGTCCCTTCTTTTGCATGGGATAGTCAGAACCGCAGGTACCATAAACGGTAATATCCGTAGCCTGCACCTCAACGCTCTGTCCGGCACCCTGACTTTCAACCAAAGTACCCGTCACTGCCAAGCAAGCACCCGTAGTAATTTGTTTGAGCATTTCAGCATCAAATTTCTCTACGTCGGCCACAACCTGTACGTTATGGATGGTGCTGCCATCGTTCAGTGCAATAAAGTTTACCGATTTACTGCCACGGCGCGTACGCACCCAGCCTTTCACACATACTTCGGCACCATAATCCGTGCGACGGAGTAAGTCAACTATTTTGGTTCGTTGCATATTATGTATAAGGTTTATCTGACAAAAGGAATGAATGACCGGAACCAGTCATGTCATCTGTTTCCCAATCATCATTCCATTTGCCGACAGCCAAGGAGCCGATTGCCAAACCTTCAAACATTTTGCACAAGGGGCAAACCCTGACTAATATGATGTTATTATTCAAATGCGCCCATGCGCAGCATTTGCACTTCCTTCTCAGTGAGATAGCGCCAGTCGCCGCGACGAACATTCTTTTTAGTCAAACCAGCAAAGTAAACGCGGTCGAGCTTGATTACATGGTAACCCAAACTTTCGAAAATACGACGTACGATGCGGTTCTTACCACTGTGAATTTCAATGCCAACCTGCTTTTTATCCGTGGGGTGAGCATACTCCACTGCGTCAGCCTTGATTTCACCATCCTCAAGCGTTACACCCTCAGCAATCTGCTGAATGTCGGCAGCAGTTACATTCTGGTCGGTCGTAACGTGATATACTTTCTTTTTCAAGAACTTCGGATGCGTCAGTTTCGAAGCCAACTCGCCATCGTTCGTCAGCAAAAGCACACCCGTAGTATTACGGTCCAAGCGGCCAACGGGATAAATACGTTCAGGACAAGCATTCTGCACCAAATCCATCACAGTCTTGCGGTTCTGAGGGTCCTCGCTCGTCGTAACATAGCCTTTGGGCTTGTTCAAAAGCACATAAACCTTCTTTTCGATTTTCACCAAGTTGTCATGGAACTTGATTTCATCCGTACGAAGCACCTTGGCACCCAATTCCGTTACCACCTGTCCGTTTACGCTTACCACACCTGCCTCAATATACTTATCGGCATCGCGGCGTGAGCAAACACCGGCATTGGCCAGGAATTTATTCAAGCGCATGGGCACCGTAGGATCGTAATTTTCCTCCTTATACTCAAAACGCTTTTTCTGTGAGTACTTGGCATGCGGATCATAGTTTCCACGACGCTGCTGCGGACGGCCGCCATAGGCATTGCCACCACCTTGTCCCTGGAAACGCGGACGGAAACCGCCCTGCTGACCACCGCGCGGCGCATAGCCACCACGGTTCTGCTGGTAACCACCTTGCTGACGCGGCTGATAGCCACCTTCGTTTTCAAAGTCGTTACCCATGTTATTATTGTAGCGCGGACGGTAATTACCCTGATTGCCGCGCGGCTGATAGCCACCTTCGTTTTGTCCGTAACGCGACTTACCCCAACGGTTTTCGCGCGGTTGCTGATAACCGCCACGCGGCTGATAGCCACCGCCGTTGTTGCTACGTGAATGGTATTCACCATCATTACTGTAACGGGGACGGTAATTGTTCTGACCACGCTGTCCGTAGTCACTGTTTCCAGTAGGACGGGCGTTACGGGTAAAGCGCGGACGTGCGCTGTGACCTCCATTGTAACGGCCACCATTGGCATTTCCATCACCCTGCGGATTGTAACCATCACGGCTATGTCCGCCTTTGTTCAAATAATCTTCACTCATAATAGTAATAATGTATGGGTTGTTTATGAAGCAGAGCCAACCTCAGGGGGTGCTCCGCACTAACATTCTCACGAATGCCTTTAAATAGATATATAATGTGTAAGTAAGTACAAAGTCCGGCCACACATCACGCCCAATGATGTTAGTTCATCTTACGTTTCAGCCGGTACCCTGTCTGCAATAAGCCGGTGCTCAACAGTTTGAGTGTCGTCCCACGCCCAATGCACATACAGCATCAGCAGCCAACGAACATCACCCAGGCCTTTTGAGCACCGCCTTATCAGAGTTATCAATTACATGCCGGTGTAATTATGCGGCGTAATGGCACGCAATTCCTGCTTTACCGATTCGCTCACATCCAGTCCTTCGATAAAATCATGAATACGCTCTGCCGTCATAGCCTCATTCGTACGCGTCAATGCCTTCAAAGCCTCATAAGGATTGGGGTAAGCCTCACGACGCAGAATAGTCTGGATAGCCTCGGCCACTACTGCCCAGCAATTATCCAAATCGCGACTGATGCTTTCCTCGTGCAGCAACAGCTTACGCAATCCCTTCAGCGAACTTTGGAAAGCGATGAGTGCATGTCCCAAGGGTACACCGATATTGCGAATTACCGTCGAGTCGGTTAAGTCGCGCTGCAAACGGCTGATAGGCAACTTTCGGCTCAAGTGTTCGAGTGTAGCATTAGCCATACCCAGGTTACCCTCAGAGTTTTCAAAGTCGATGGGGTTCACCTTATGCGGCATAGCACTTGAACCCACCTCGCCTTGCTTGATGCGCTGCTTGAAGTACTCCATCGACACATACTGCCAGAAGTCGCGGTCCATATCGATAACCACCGTATGAATGCGCTTCATGGCATCGAACAAGGCAGCCATATTGTCGTAGTTGCTAATCTGCGTGGTATATTCCTCACGTTCCAAGCCGAGTTTCTCGCTCACGAACTTGGCACCGAAAGCACGCCAATCGTAAGCCGGATAAGCCACATGATGTGCATTGAAGTTACCCGTTGCGCCGCCAAACTTAGCCGTCATGGGGCATTGTTTCAAGAGAGCCAACTGACGTTCCAAGCGGTAAGCAAACACCTTAACTTCCTTACCCAAGCGAGTGGGCGAAGCAGGCTGTCCGTGCGTTTTAGACAACATCGGGATATCCTTCCACTCCTCAGCGTAAGCATTCAGCTGATCGATGAGTTCCTGAAGCAAAGGCAGGTAAGTTTGCTCCACGGCCTCCTTCAGCATCAAGGGGAACGAGGTATTGTTAATATCTTGCGAAGTCAAGCCAAAGTGAATGAACTCTTTATATTTGTCGAGTCCGCCCACCTTGTCGAACTGTTCTTTAATAAAGTACTCAATGGCCTTTACATCGTGGTTTGTCACGCTTTCAATAGCCTTGACACGAGCGCCATCTTCTTCTGAAAAGTTCTCGTAAAAACCACGCAGTGTGGCAAACAGCGACTGAGGAAAATCAGCCAACTGAGGCAAGGGGAGTTCGCACAGCGTAATGAAATACTCAATTTCAACGCGCACACGATACTTCATCAGCGCATACTCTGAAAAGTAAGGAGCCAATGACTCTGTTTTTGAACGATAACGCCCGTCAATAGGCGATACTGCCGTAAGGATATCCAATTCCATGATGTAAAAGACGAAGGGGTTGGTTTTTATATTATACTCTTTACCCGAGCAAAGTTACGAATTTTCAAAAGAATTTCGCAACTATCTGCCCGTTTTTTACCTTTTATAGCTATTTCTTTTATTTTGTCTGTTTTTTCTCACCCCTACTTCTCATAAAAATACTGTAACTTCGCAGTCTAAAAAACTTTACTTACTATTATGTATTATGTATCGAAAAGGCTGGAAATTGCCTTTGCTCACAAACTGACGCTTAACTACGAAAGTAAATGCCGACAACTTCACGGACATAATGGCATTGTCACCATTTTTTGTTGCAGCGAAGAATTGGACGAAAACGGCATGGTGGTTGACTTCACACACATCAAACAGGCCATTACCGAAAAGTTAGATCACCAGTACATCAACGACTTGATCAACTTTAACCCCACAGCCGAAAATCTGGCGTTTTGGATTGCCCAACAAATTCCGCATTGCTACAAAGTAATCTTTCAGGAATCTGAAGGCAATCAGGCTTGTTACGTCAAACCGGGATTTGAAAACCTATCCAATCCGTTTTAATTAAAAACGCCCTTCAAACTTACCCGTCCACGGCTTGCCTTCACAAGACTGTACCTATAAGACTTCGCACAACATTTGGTCTTTTCACCCTAAGCCCAACCATTTCACTGCAACAGACATCATGCGAATCAACGAAATATTCTATTCACTTCAAGGCGAAGGCTTCTTCACCGGAACACCTGCTGTTTTCATCCGTTTTTCGGGCTGCAATCTGCAATGCGATTTTTGCGACACAACGCACCAATCATTTACTGATATGAGCGAAGATGAAATTGTGCAGCAAGCAGCCAATTATGCGGGCCGACATGTGGTAATCACGGGCGGCGAACCTTCCTTACAGCTCACAGCATCGCTTGTCGACAAACTACATGCAGCAGGCAAGTTCGTTGCCATTGAAACCAATGGTACGCATCCCCTACCCCACAACATCGACTGGATTACGCTTTCGCCCAAGGATGCCTATGTAGCACATGGTGCAAAAATAGTCCTTTCCCGATGCCACGAAATCAAGTTGGTTTACGATGGCCGACCACTCCCCAGCTATCCGCAAATCGAAGTATCACATCGTTTCCTGCAACCATGCGACACAGGGAATGCAGAAAAGAACCGACAAATCCTTGCCGAAACCATCGACTACTGTATGCAACACCCCGAATGGCGTCTGTCACTTCAAACACACAAGTTGACTAACATTCGCTAAATCGGCATCAAACCACAGCTTTCTGCGAGAAATAACCGAAAAATGCATTTTTTTTTAAAAAAATCTGCTGAAAAATTTGGAGGATTAGGAAAAAGAGCATACCTTTGCACTCGCAAATCAGAAATGAGGCGCAAACCTAATAAATAAGGTTGCCGAAATAGCTCAGTTGGTAGAGCAATTCATTCGTAATGAATAGGTCGCCGGTTCGAGTCCGGCTTTCGGCTCTTTTCATTTAGACAACTTTGTGAAACAAGCTTTGAGCATTATTTGTTCTGAGCTTGTTTTTTTGTAACCTTCCCATGCGTCAAAATGCTACTGATAGCAACTCCGCTACCTATTGTATAGGTACGGCCATTATAAAGACAAACTGTATTTATTGACGTACTAGCCTCCCTACCCCACGAATCATCACCTCAAAATACGCGAGATTAAAAAGCATTTCCCCACTTCTTTCAGCTCATAGCGGCTTTAACAAAAAACTTAATAAGCGTAAAAATCAACCCCTCAAGTTTTCCTTCATTGTTGAGCGAAATCAACATACACAAAACCGAGTTCTGCGTTTTTATGAAAACGCTGATTATCAGTAGTTCCAAATTTGTATAAACTAGAGCGGAACTAATTCAAACTGGCTCGGAACTAATTTCAACAAGCTCGGAACTAATTCGGACAATCGCGGAACTAATTCGAACAATCGCGGAGTAATTTTTGAACATAGCCCGACTTACGACAGAAACGACGGCAAGCAGATGGCTTTTACTCTTCTATGCAGGAGTGGCACAAGTACGATGCTTCGGATTTTTCCTATTTGGATAGTTTGGGCTATGACCGCATTATCGAAGAGGCACAGCAGGAGCGGTATTCCATACGCTCGCTGAGCAACTTTTCCTCGCTTCACTCGTCTCTTGACTGCCGCACTGATGTGGATCTTGACCCAATAGCTCCGCTTTGTATTGGAATGGACTACAATGCGAATATCAACTGGATTGTGTGCGGTCCAGCCTCGCGGCAACCGCCTTAATGTGCTTAAATCTTTTTACGTCAAGTTTGAGCGCAAAATCCCTGCGCTCATTGCAGACTTCTGCACATACTATGCGCCCCATGCCAACCACAGTGTCATCTATTACTATGATACTACTGCTCTCGGCTCGAACTATGCGGTGAACGACCAAGACTTTAACAGGGTAGTTGTGCATGAGTTTGAACGCCACGGCTGGAGTGTGCAAGATGTGTATTTGGGCAACCCTATGCGCCATGATGAAAAATACTTGCTCGTCAACCAAGGATTTTCAGACAAGCAACGACTCATGCCTTATTTCAATCGCCAGAACAATGATGACCTTATTCTTGCCATACAAAGCGCAGGAGTGGAATGCGGTCGCAATGGCTTTCGCAAAAACAAGTCCACGGAGAAGAATCCCGAATCTGAGGAGGACTTGTTGGAGCATCGCACCAATGGTACAGATGCTTTCGATACGCTGTATATTGGGTGTGAAAAGTTTCCTCAACATGATTTTTATGGGGGAACAGGGAATCCAGATAATGAAAAAAGCGTAGCCGATTGAAATATCAGCTACGCTTGGAAGCGGAAAGTGAGGGATTCAAACCCCCGGTACGGACAAGCCGTACAGCGGATTTCGAGTCCGCCCCATTCGATCACTCTGGCAACTTTCCTTTGATTTGCGTTTCGTTTTCTTGAATGCGGTGCAAATGTAGGACTTTATTTCGATACAACAAAAGTTTATTGCATTTTTTTCAAAAAAAACCGCTGAATGCCCTTTTTAAAAAGATGATGCACTCAGCGGATATTGAAGTCATCTAAACTTTTCTGACGAAGATTTGATTTGGAGATTTATCTATTCTAAATTCAATCTTCACCTTCTTGGCCGTTTTGTGACCTTTAATCAGTCGTGTAGCTCGCTACACTCCTTCTTCAAGGCCCAAAAACGCCTCAAAAATTAAGGCAAATCTTGAATTCCATAAAAGTTCAGACGACTTCATTGATTCGTAAAAGAAAAGTATTTATGACCTTTGCTAATTACTTTGCCTTTTTGTAGCGTTTGTTTAGGCCGGCAACTACTTCTTTCGTAATGTCGACAGCAGGATCGGCGTAAAGCACATTGTCGCCACTGCGGCTCAGAATGAGTTTGTAGCGTCCATCGCGATTAAACTCTTTCAAGAAATTATCCAAGCTGTCGCGAAGCACCTGCTGATACTGCTGCGTAGCTTTGGCCATTTCGCCTTCAATCTGCATCTGGAAGTTTTGCAGTTGTTGCTGCTGCTTTTGCAGTTTGGCTTGTGCGGCTTCGCCCTGCTGCTGCGAGGTGAAAGCTCCGCTTTGTGCCTTTTTCTGAAAATCAATCATCGCATTCTGCAAAGCCTGTCCTTTAGCGTGGAGTTGCTTTTCGTAACCGGTTTGCTTTACCTTGAGTGCCGACATCCCTTCCTTGCAATATTCGTATTGCGAGGCCAGCGTGTCGATATCGACAATAGCCACTGTGTTGGCGGCGTTCACTTCGGTCTGAGCCTTAGGAAGTCCGTTCGACTTGATTTGCTGTGCCGGTTCTTTCTTGTTGCACGATGCCGTGGCTAATGCTGCGGCCAAAATCAGAATGGCCGGTTGGAAGAATCTTTTCATATTATATGGAATACTAATCGTTTTTGCGGATTTCGTTAATGCGGTGAGGGTTCGTTGCCCGGGCCTGCGCATCCTGCGTCGACACGCAGTGAATGCCGCGCTGACGCATGGCCTTGCTTTGATCGACATGCGTCTTGACAAAGGCGCGACCGAAAAACAGGCGAACAGAAATCAGGGCAAAACAAACGGCCACAATTAAAAGTGTTATGATAAATAGCTTTAACATAGAGTAAATATATAGGAAATCAGTACCTGCTGAAGTAAAAAAATGGCTAATCATTTTGCATTGAGCAGGGTTTGATGTATCTTTGCTTTTGCTGTGAGCGGCAATGCAATACTGCTGATTGCTGCTCCGCCTGCAAAATGAGCACGACAAACCCTCGACCCGCACACAAACGGGACAAACGGAAGCTGCATCTGCACAATTTTCTGCTTGCAGGGGTTTACTGTCTGCAAAAATAAGCATTTAAATTTAAAACCAATGAGCAAGAACAATCTTTTACAACCAAGCATCGTTTTCGACTGCTTTGCCGAAGTGAATAAAATTCCCCGTCCTTCGAAAAAGGAGGAAAAAATGATTGCCTTTCTGAAAGCCTTTGGTGAAGGCTTGGGTCTGCCCACAAAAGTGGACGAAACGGGCAACGTGTGCATCAGCAAACCTGCTACTCCGGGCTACGAAAACAGCAAAACAGTGATTCTGCAAAGCCACATGGACATGGTTTGCGAGAAGAATAAGGATAAAGATTTCGACTTCGAAAACGATGCCATCGAAACATACGTCGACGGCGAATGGCTGAAAGCGAACGGCACGACGCTGGGTGCTGACGACGGTATCGGCGTGGCAATGCAAATGGCTATTCTGAAATCGAACGACATTGAACACGGCCCTATCGAATGTGTGTTTACGCGCGATGAGGAAACGGGATTGACGGGCGCTATGGGCATGAAGAGCGACTTCATGACGGGCGATTACCTGATTAACCTTGACTCGGAAGACGAGGGACAGATTTTCGTTAGTTGCGCAGGCGGCGTACGCACTACGGCTACTTACCCCTTCCCGACGGAGGATATGCCCGAAGGTTACTTTACGTTCCGCGTGGGCGTTAAGGGTTTGACGGGCGGTCACTCGGGCGACGACATCAACAAAAAGCGTGGCAATGCCAATAAGATTCTGGTACGCTTTCTGAATCAGGAAATGGAAAAGATGGACTTGCGCGTGGTTGACATCCAAAGCGGTGGTTTGCACAACGCTATTCCGCGCGAGGGTTACGCTATCTGCGCTGTTCCGATGAACATGAAGGAGCAGGTGCGCGTGGACTTGAACGTATTTACGGCTGAAGTTGAAGAAGAATTGGCTGTGACGGAAAAGGGCATTCTGCTGAGCCTCGACAGCTGCGAACCGGCTGCCAAGGTGATGGAGAAACAGGCTATGCGCAAAATGTTGCTCTCGCTCCATGCTGTATATAATGGGGTGTTTGCCATGAGTCAGGACATCGACTGGTTGGTGGAAACTTCAACCAACCTGGCCAGCATTCACGTTGAGGGCGACAAGGTGGTTGTGACTACAAGCCAGCGTAGTAGCATTGGCAGTGCTTGCCAGCACATGGCTAGCGTGGTACGCGCTGCCTTTGAACTGGGCGGTGCTGAGGTGCTGACCAACGAGGGTTATCCGGGTTGGAAACTGAATCCGAACAGCGAAATTGTGAAAATTGCCAAGGAGAGCTACGTGGAACTGTTCGGCAAGGAACCGAAAATCCTGGCTATCCACGCCGGATTGGAGTGCGGACTTTTCTCTGAAAAATATCCGAAACTCGATATGGTTAGCTTCGGTCCGACGCTTCGCGGTGTGCATTCACCTGACGAGAAGTTGCTCATCCCCACAGTTCAAATGGTGTGGGATCACTTGCTCGACATCCTGAAGCGCGTATAAATCTGATAATTTTTGAACGAGAGGTAAGTACTATGGTTTACTTACCTCTCACTTTTACAATGAACCTTTCACCATAAGTTGATATTGTAAGTAGGTGTTCAAAATTATTTATATAATTCTATCGAAGTATTTTTACTTTGCATGGCATGCTTGCACCATATCTGCCAGCCCTGCACTCTGTCACATAGCCCGCTATGCTCCTGAGTGCATAACAAGCAGCTACGGCACAATCACACCATGCAAATGTAAAAATAATTATGAACACCTACTTATTTAATTATCTGCTTATTTCCTATCATTATTTCCGTTTATAAATGATATGCGTCATTTACTCATTTTACTAATCGTTCTGTTTTCGGCCTTGATTACAAGCTGCATGAAAGACGAGGAGTACACTACTTCGTCCAACGATGTGCTGTACTTCAGCACCGACACGGTTGCATTCGACACTATCATCAGCGGAAGTGCTACGAATACTTATACTTTTACTGTTTACAACCGCGCAAAGAAAGCACTTCGCATTCCGAAAGTGATGCTTCAGGGCGGCAGTAGTTCACCGTTTGCCGTGAATGTCGACGGTGAACCACTGATTAACGGAGTGGCTGAGGATTTCGAAATCGGCTCGGAGGACAGCATGATTGTTTTTTTGATGGCCAACTTGCCTGAAAGTGAATCAGACGAACCTGTGCCGGCTCAAGACAAACTGGTATTTACCACGGCTGCCGGGGTGAACCAGGAAGTGGTGCTTACGGCCGCAGGACAATCGGTAGTGCCCATTTCGCAACACCGGGTGACGACGGACACTATATGGCAGGCACGAAAACCTTACCGCATTATGGATAGCCTGGTGGTGGAGGAAGGTAAAACACTGACACTGGCTGCCGGAACTCGACTGTACTTTCATGATAAGGCTGAACTGATTGTGAAAGGATGCTTGAAAGTGGAAGGTACGGCTGAAAAACCGGTGGTGCTGCGTGGCGACCGCTTGGGTTACATGTTTGCCGGACAACCTTACGACCGCATCCCGGGACAATGGGGTGGCATCAGACTGACACATACTTCGTACGACAACCACATTAACTTTGCCGATATTCACAGCGGAAACTTTGGTATTCGGGTGGATTCTGCCGACATTTCGCGCAATAAATTGCTGCTTGAAAATTCAATAGTCCACAATACGACACATCATGCGCTGGACATTTATATGGCGCAGGTAAAGGTGGGCAACTCACAAATTACAAATGCGGGGGGCGACTGCTTGCATGTACGCGGAGGCGACGTGTCGCTGACGCATTGCACTATTGCGAGGTTCTTCGTGTTTACTGGGGGACAAGGTACGGCTATAAACTTTGCCAACTATGAGGGTAGTACGCGTTTGCCCTTACAAAACCTGACGCTGCAAAACTGCATCGTGACGGGCTACCTGAGCGACGAAATCATGGGAAGCCCTAATCCGAATTATAAAAAGGATGCGTTTAACTATGCATTCAAAAACTGCCTGGTCAACACGCCTAAGGTGGAGGACAGCGAGGGGAAGAACCCGTTTGTCGGCTGCCAGTGGGACGTTGACGGAAAGGATACGCCAACGGCTGATGACGGTACGCATATCTTGCGTGAAAAGAATTTTACCCCTGAACCAAATCTTGACGATTTAACTTTCAGCTTTGAACTTTCGCCTTTGTCGAAAGCTGTGGGTAAAGCGGATGCAAACATCACGGCTAACACTTACACGCTCGACCGATTGGGACGTCCGCGCGGAAATATGCCGGACATGGGATGCTACCAACATACGGTAAAGGAACCCGAAACCGAGCCGAAACAGCATAAATAATTACTGACGCACAGCGAACTTTTACCTAACGAATTGCACCTACTTACATAATAAAGAGGATATGCCAACTGCTACTGGAAAATTTGGAAACCGAAAATACACGAAACAGCCTAACGCCCCCGAAACTGATAGCTACGGACACTTACAACCGCAGGCGGTGGAACTGGAACAGGCTGTTTTGGGTGCGCTCATGATTGAAAAAGATGCTTACTTTCAGGTTAGCGAAATCCTGAGACCTGAAAGTTTTTATGATAAAAGGCATCAAACTATTTTCAATGCCATCAGAAGACTGAACCTTGAGGAACGGCCGGTGGATATTCTGACCGTTACGGAACAGCTGAGAAGCACAAACGAACTGGAAGAGGTGGGCGGACCGTATTACATTACGCAGCTCAGCGGCATGGTGGCTTCGTCGGCACACATCGAATATCATGCGCGTATCATCGCTCAAAAGGCTACGGCACGCGAACTGATTACCTACACGAGCTTTATTCAAACAAAAGCTTTCGATGCTACACAGGATGTCGACGAACTGATGCAAGAAGCTGAAGGTAAACTCTTCGAGCTTTCGCAAACGAACATGAAGAAGGATTACACGCAAATCGACCCGGTGATTCGCGATGCGTACGAAATGCTGCAAAAAGCGGCGGCGCGAACCGACGGTATGAGCGGTATTCCTTCGGGCTTTTACTCGTTGGACAAAATTACCTCGGGATGGCAGAACTCCGACCTCGTCATATTGGCTGCGCGTCCGGCAATGGGTAAAACGGCTTTTGCGCTGAGTATGGCCAAGAACATGGCGGTGGATCAGAAAATTCCTGTGGCGCTGTTCTCGTTGGAAATGTCGAACGTACAGTTGGTTAATCGTTTGATTGTCAATGTGTGCGAAATCAAGGGTGAAACTCTGAAAAGCGGTCAGCTTAAACCCTACGAATGGAGTCAGTTGGACTTCCGCATCAAACAGTTGGTGGGTGCACCGCTCTATGTGGACGATACACCTTCGCTTTCAGTGTTCGAACTGAGAACCAAGGCAAGACGTCTGGTGCGCGAACACGGGGTAAAAGTGCTGATGATCGACTACTTGCAGCTGATGAATGCTTCGGGTATGAGCTTCGGTAGCCGACAGGAAGAGGTGTCGACCATTTCGCGCTCACTTAAGGGCTTGGCGAAGGAGTTGAACATTCCGATTTTGGCTTTGTCGCAGTTGAACCGTGGTGTTGAAAATCGTGAAGGCTCTGACAAACGGCCTCAGCTTTCCGACTTGCGTGAATCGGGTGCCATCGAACAGGACGCGGATATGGTACTTTTCATTCACCGACCGGAATACTATAAAATCTATCAGGATGAATCGGGTAACGACTTGCGCGGTAAAGCGGAAATCATCATTGCCAAGCACCGTAATGGTGCGGTAGGCAACGTGCTGCTTACGTTCCGTGGAGAATTTGCGCGTTTCCAAAATCCTGAGGATGATGCCCTTAAAAATTCATTGGGAAATCCGGCTGACGCTCCGAACGGGGGCAATGGTGGGGCCATCATCAGTTCGCACACTTCGGGCGATGATAGTTTGCCACCAGAAGGACTGACCAACAATTACCCTGCTACCCCACCGCCCTTTGGTTCGGACGATATGCTCATGCCGCCTCCTGATATTTCTGCTCCTCCTTTCTAAAAAAAATGTTGACCACATCATCGACCTGCTACTTTGACTACAGATTATAGTTAAGCTGGTAATGTTTTTACTTTGAGTACCTACTTACAAATTAAATGTTAACTATAAAATACAGCCCCCAAATTGCCATTACTGACAATTCGGGGGCTGTATGTATTTTATAAAACATTTCTACTCACTATTGACGAGCCTAAGATAATAGGCAATACTATAGATTGCAAGCTCTCATCGCTCTGCATTCGGTTTACACAGACATTGCATTCGCTATAAAGGCAGCACTGCAGCATTGATAAGCTGCACATTAGCCTTGACGGATGAAAAAACAATATTTCTTATTGATTCATTCTGCGTTCTTTGACATTTTGTTACAACAAAAGTAAGGCAGGTAGGCCTTTCTGAAACCCGGGATGCGTTATTGAGTTTTACCACACGCTTTTGCGACTGAGCCTATACTATCCATTCATTGACACCAAGAACTCTTCGTTGTTGACTGAGTCTTCAATGCGCTTTTTGATTACCGTAAGTGCTTCGTTGGGCGTCATATCGCTGATAAAGTGACGAAGAACACCCATACGTTGGATAGTTCCGGCATCCTGCAACAAGTCGTCGCGACGCGTTGAAGAAGCAATGATGTTGATAGCGGGGAAGAGGCGTTTGTTGGCCAAAGAGCGGTCGAGCTGGAGTTCCATATTACCCGTACCCTTGAACTCTTCGAAAATCACTTCGTCCATCTTCGAACCGGTATCAATAAGTGCCGTAGCAATGATGGTGAGCGAACCACCTCCTTCAATGTTACGCGCTGCACCGAAAAAGCGTTTGGGCTTTTGCAAAGCATTGGCATCAACACCACCCGAAAGAATTTTACCTGAAGTAGGAGCTACGGTATTGTAAGCACGAGCCAGACGGGTAATGGAGTCGAGGAAAATCACAACATCATGACCGCACTCAACCATGCGTTTTGCTTTATCGAGCACAATGCCGGCAATCTTCACATGGCGGGCTGCCGGTTCGTCGAAGGTCGAAGCAATAACTTCAGCCTTAACGGTGCGCATCATGTCGGTAACTTCTTCAGGACGCTCATCAATCAACAGCATCATGAGGTAGGTGTCGGGATGATTGCGCGCAATGGCATTGGCAATGTCTTTCATGAGCATGGTCTTACCGGTTTTGGGCTGTGCCACAATCAGGGCACGCTGTCCTTTACCAATAGGGGTAAAGAGATCGACCAAACGACATGAAGTAGAATCTAACTTGGAACCATTGCACAACGTAAACTTCTCCTCAGGGAAAAGAGGAATCAAGTGTTCGAAGGAAATACGGTCGCGCACGTCGACGGGATTTAATCCGTTGATGTGGTGAATATCCATCAAGGCAAAGAACTTTTCGCCTTCGCGGGGAATCTTCACCATTCCTTCGACAACATCGCCGGGCTTTAAACCATACTGGCGAATTTGCGCTGGCGACACATAGATATCGTCGGGCGATGCCAAGTAATTATAGTCGGACGAACGAAGGAAACCGAAGCCTTCGGGAACAATTTCCAATACACCGCGACCTTCGAGCAAATGTGCCTCAGGAGCCGGACCCTGATAAACAGGTGCTGTAGGCTGAACGGGAACGGGTTGCGGTTCGGGACGCACAGCAGTTTCTGCTTCCTGCATCGGAGCTACTTGAGCTGCCGGAGCTGTTTGCTGGAAACGGGCTTGCATCATGGGATCGTCCTTGAAACGATGGAACTTGGGACGACCTCCGAACATATTGGATGACTGGAGTGCCTGATTCGGCATATAAGAAGAACGCTGAACAGATTCAACCTGCGGAACATTCAGTTCGCTTCCTTCAAAAATAACCGGAATATCCTTTACGATGATAAATCCGTTTTCGTTGTTGGGATTATCATTTAAGTTTGCCTTGTTGACTTTCACGGCAGAAGCTGAAAGGTTCGATTTCTTTTCAAACGAACGCTTAACGGCTTCCATATCAAGTTCTTCGACAGCAGTATTCGATTCGCTGTTGGACGATTCTTTGATTTGCTGGGCAATAAAGTCAGGAATATCGTTGATTGTTTTTCTTTTCTCTGTAGGTTCTGTTGTAGGTGCAGCGCTAATATTTTTTGAAGCGTTGCGGTTTGCCGTTGAATTCTGTTCCATTTCTTCCGAAAGAAGGAGGGCAGCTTCGCGCGCAGCGATGTCGGCTTTCGACGGACGTCCGCGCTTACGCTTGGGAGCTTCTACCACTTCGGTCTGCTGCGTATCAGCAGCATCTTCAGCCACTGCATCGTTTGCATTTTCGGCAGTTGCAGGTTCTGCGACCTCGGATGCAGGAAGTTCAGCCTCTACGGTAGTGGGCTCAGCCGGTGCAGGTTCTGAAACTACGGGTGATTCGATTTTCTGGTGCGAAAGGTCAGTTGAAAATATGTGGTCAGCATCATTCTTCTTAATAATGCGTGTTCTTTTTCGGGGAGTAGCAGGAGTTTCGCTGCTTGCAGAATTATCAGCCTGAGCATCCAATATGGAATAAATCAAATCATCTTGCGATTTGTCCATATAATTAAGAATATTCATCTGTTCTGCAAGAGCTTGCAGTTCGGCATAATCCTTTTCAAGGAGTTGTTCTTTGGTTAAGTTTGCCATATAAGTTGAAGATTATATCGTAGCAGGCAACAATGCTGTAAAGTCAGGACATGCAAACTCGCCAATACGTACCCACTGAACACAATGCTCAGGAGTAAATATGAAAGCGCAATACGTGCAAGTGAACATCACGTTCACAATGTGCCCCGCAGCAAAAGGCTTGCCGGGAATCGTTGCTAAAGAAGTGGGATTAAAATGATAATAAGGAAAATAGCAGCCAAATGACTCAAAACACAGGAAAGGCTGCGATGATGACGGGCAGATTACATGGGTTAGCTTCACTGCTAAACCAACATACACCGCCTTTTACACTGCAAATTTACTGTTTTTTTTAGAACAACACGATTTTGATGATTATTTTTTTTATCTTTCTACTTATTTTCGAGATTTATTGACGTCAAAGCAAAACATCTTTTCATAAAACCAGATAAAAAGATTATTTACCATTTTATCTCTCATTATTTACAATGAAGTTCGGTTCTTCGTTAAAAAAAAATCCCACTTCTTCGATTTTTTATGAAAGAGAAATATTTTACTATTCTTTTATACATTTGTGTGAAGTTCATGCGATTTGGAGGGAGTAATTTGGGAATTACATAAAAAAGCATTATCTTTGCAACCGTATTTTAGCTTTTTTATGAAGAAAGAACTCTTATCGCCCAACTACATTTTTGAAACCAGTTGGGAAGTTTGCAACAAGGTAGGAGGCATTTACACCGTGCTATCCTCACGTGCAAAGACATTAAAAGACAATTATCAGGATCAACTCGTTTTTATTGGCCCTGATTTGAAGCAGCCAACAGCCAATGTTGACTTTAAAGAAGATGCCAAGCTCTTTCCTGCTTGGAAAAAAGCGGCTGCCAATTTCGGCGTAAAATGCCGTATCGGACGTTGGATGGTTCCAGGAGAACCCGTTGCTGTTCTGGTTGATTTCGAACCATTTTTTGAACAGAAAAACAATATTTACGCTCAAGCCTGGGAGTTATTCAGCGTTGATTCTATCCGTGCATACGGCGACTACGACGAAGCTTCTATGTTTTCATACGCTGCTGCACGTTTTGCAGAAGCCGTAGTAAGTAATTGCATTGAACAACAAGCCAAAGTTATTTATCAAGCACACGAATGGATGTCGGGACTGGGCATGCTTTTCCTCAAAAAGCAACTGCCCCGGGTGGCTACTATCTTTACAACGCATGCCACCAGCATCGGACGTTCCATTGCCGGCAATAACAAACAGTTGTATGCCTATTTCGAAGGTTACAACGGCGACCAAATGGCACGCGAACTGCACATGGATGCAAAACACAGCATCGAAAAGCAGAGCGCGCTGCAGGCCGACTGCTTCACTACGGTGAGCAGCTTCACCGACCGCGAATGCAAGCAATTGCTCGACAAGGCCGCCGACGTGGTACTGCCCAACGGCTTCGAAAACGACTTTGTACCCAACAGATCTGCATTTACCAAAGTGCGCCGCGAAGCACGCAAGCAAATTCTGAAAGTGGCCGGCGCGTTGACCGGATGCGAAATGCCCGACGACACGCTGATTGTATCAACCAGCGGACGCAACGACTATCGCTGCAAAGGCTTCGACGTATTCCTCGAATCAATGGCACAACTGCGCGCCCAGCTCAATGAAGCCAACAGCGAACAGCAGGTATTGGCACTCATCGAAGTGCCCTGCTGGCTGAAAGGACCGCGTGCCGATTTGCAAGACCGACTGAAATCAAAGCAAAAGGCAACCATGCCGCTGCCCAACCCTGTCATCACTCACGATTTACACAACCTGAACGACGACAGAATTGTGCAGGAAATATGGAAACTTGGATTAAAGAATTTACCTACGGACAAGGTTAAGGTGCTGCTCGTGCCCTGCTACCTCGAAGGCAACGATGGCATTTTCAATATGGCCTACTACCACTTGCTGGCAGCCAACGACTTGGCACTTTATCCTTCATATTACGAACCTTGGGGTTACACACCCCTCGAAAGCTGCGCTTTTCACACGCCCTGCGTGACTACCGACCTGAGCGGCTTCGGACAGTGGGTTGACAATGTTTTAGGACATTCCGGAGAGTTGAAAGATGGTGTGTGTGTAATTCACCGTACAGACGGCAACTTCTATGAAGTAGCTCAAAAAATGTGTGCCGTTGTACACGAAATGCTTCTGCTCACTACAAAAGAAAGAACTGAGGTGCGCAACAAAGCTGCCAAACTGGCCAACAAGGCGCAATGGAAACATTTCATTAAATTCTATTATCAAGCATACGACTTTGCACTCAACGCCGTTGCCAACGCATAACCATGCCACCGCAAACGGCTGCAAAGCTTTCGATGTAATCATTCACTAAATTTCATACTCATGAATATCAAAATCAGCAATTCGAACCAGCCTACCTGGAAGGTGGTTAACGTAAAAAGCCACATTCCCGAGGCATTGAAAAAGTTGGACGAACTGTCACACAACCTTTGGTGGTCGTGGAGCACCGAAGCCCTTGAACTCTTTGCCAGTCTCGACAAAGATTTGTGGCGCAAAGTGGGACGCAACCCCATCGATCTGCTCCGCAGCATCGACTACGACCGCTTGATCGAACTTTCGAAAGACGAGGAAATCATCACCCGCATGAACAAGGTGTATGACGATTTCCGCAAATACATGGACGTTAAGCCCAATCCCAAGCGTGCCTCTGTAGCATACTTCTGCATGGAGTACGGATTGAGCCATGTACTTAAAATATACTCTGGCGGTTTGGGTATCCTGGCCGGCGACTACTTGAAAGAAGCTTCAGACAGCAACGTCGACATGGTTGCCGTTGGTTTCCTCTATCGCTATGGCTATTTCACCCAGACGCTTTCAATGGACGGACAGCAGATTGCTAACTACGAGCCTCAGGACTTCGATCGTCTGCCCATCGAACGCGTACTCGACAAAGACGGCAATCAGGTTATCGTTGACGTGCCCTACCCCAACTTTATGGTACACGCTACACTTTGGCGTGCCAACGTAGGTCGCATCTCACTCTACCTGCTCGATACCGACAACGAACTCAACTCTGAGTTCGACCGCCGCATCACCCACTCACTCTATGGTGGCGACTGGGAAAACCGCATCAAGCAGGAATACCTGCTCGGTATTGGTGGTATGCTGGCCCTCAAAAAGCTCGGTATCAAAAAAGATATTTATCACTGCAACGAAGGTCACGCTGCACTTTGCAACGTACAGCGACTGGTTGACTACGTTGAAAGCGGCTTGAGCTTCGACGAATCTCTCGAATTGGTTCGCGCCTCTTCACTCTACACGGTTCACACCCCGGTTCCCGCAGGTCACGACTACTTCGACGAAGGCCTTTTCAACAAGTACATGAACCAGTTCCCCGGCCGCTTGGGCATTTCATGGGACGACTTTATGGGCATGGGCCGTACGAACCCCGAAGACAAGGGCGAAAAGTTCTGTATGTCTACCTTCCTCTGCAAAACTTGTCAGGAAGTCAACGGCGTAAGTTGGCTCCACGGCCGCGTAAGCCAGCAAATGTTCAAAGGCATCTGGCAGGGATACATGCCCGCAGCTGAACGCCCCGACCACGCTGAACGCACCCACGCTGAATGGGAAAAGATTTACAATCCCCATGCAGAAGAAAGCCATGTAGGCTATGTTACCAACGGTGTTCACTTCCCCACCTGGTGTGCTAAAGAATGGCAGGCCGTTTACAGCAAATACCTGGGCAAGGACTACATCTACGACCAGAGCAACGAGGCTGTTTGGGATAAAATCCACACTGTACCAGATGAAATCATCTGGAAGACCCGCGTACAGTTGAAGAACAAGTTAATCGACTACATCCGCGACCGCTTCCGCGAAAACTGGCTCCGCAACCAAGGCGATCCCTCATTGGTTGTAAGCCTCCTCGACAAGATCAACCCCAATGCATTGCTCATCGGTTTTGCCCGTCGCTTTGCCACCTACAAGCGTGCTCACCTCCTCTTCTCGGACCTCGACCGCTTGTCTAAGATTGTCAACAACCCCGACTACCCCGTAATATTCCTCTTTGCCGGTAAGGCTCACCCCGCCGACGGTGCAGGTCAAGGCCTCATTAAGAAGATCTACGACATTTCACAGCGTCCCGAGTTCATCGGCAAGATCATCTTCCTCGACAACTACGACATGCAGTTAGCTCGCCGCCTCGTTTCGGGTGTCGACATTTGGATGAACACCCCGACCCGTCCTCTCGAAGCATCAGGTACTTCAGGCGAAAAGGCTTTGATGAACGGTGTAGTAAACCTCAGCGTACTCGACGGATGGTGGTACGAAGGTTACCGCGAAGGTGCCGGATGGGCACTCACCGACCGCCGCACTTACGAAAATCAGGAACATCAGGACAAACTCGACGCATCGACCATCTACTCTATGCTCGAGCAGGAAATCATTCCTCTTTACTACGCTCGCAACCGCAAGGGCTACTCTGAAAACTGGGTACGCACCGTGAAGAATTCTATCGCCCGCATCGCTCCTAACTACACCATGAAGCGTCAGCTCGACGATTACTACGATCGCTTCTACAACCCCGAAGCAGCTCGTTTCAAACTCCTCGCTGCCAACGACAACCAGTTGGCCAAGGACATTGCTTCATGGAAGGAACTCGTGGCCGAACGCTGGGACAACATCCGCGTAGTTTCAAGCGAACGCAGCGAAAACCTGCTCAACGCTAAACTCGTTAGCGGTAAGAACTTCACCGTTCGTCACACCATCGACGAACAGGGATTGGAAGATGCCATCGGCATTGACCTCGTGGTAATGAGCACCGACAACAACGGCGCCGACACGATTCACGACGTAATCCCCATGAACGTTGTAGGTCACGAAGGCAACCTCTACACCTTCGAACTCACGGCCAGCATCGACCTCGCCGGTTCTTACAAGGTGGCTTACCGTATGTATCCGAAGAACGCCAAGTTGGCTAACCGTCAGGACTTCTGCTACGTTCGTTGGTTCAACTAATAGCTCTACGCAATCAAGACACTCAACCTGCTCACACAGTTTAACCCCATTGTAATACGCGGAAAACTGTCATGAGCAAATAATCCATCAATCCCTGCTCCAATTCATTTTGGGGTGGGGATTTTTTTTATCCCTATGAGCAATCGGATGCGCCCCCAGAACGCCAAACAAAAACACAATCCAAAGGGTTAATTTTTATTTACGACACACATCCCATTTCTCTACACTCTCTCACGCTATTTTGTCACGACTTGGCATCATGTCCAAATTATCTCCCCGATTGTTACATTTTCTTCCGAGCTTCTTCAAATTAGTTCCGAGCTAGTTCTATTTAGTTCCGAGCCAGTTTCAAGAATTTCGGAACTACTGATAATCAATGCTTTCAAAATCACCACAATTCCTCACTTAGCACCGCATCAATCGCCTGCAATGCCAAGAAGCGCGATACTAAATTCATTTACATATATTCAGATACAAACACCCAACAAAACACATTTTGTAAACCATACGCGCCACACAATAAACCCGAACAACGCACCATGAACACCCAAATACCGAAAAAATAAGGATAAATGCACGACTCCATACAAAAAATGAAGCCCGCAATCTTCACCGACCACGGACTTCAATGATTTTACAATATAGAAAAGATTGATCTGTAAATTACAAGGAAAGAACAGACACTCCTCATGAATAAAATACTTATGAGCTGTATGGATTTTCATTTCGAAAATAGGAATGTCAATATATTCTCCATCCAGCAGTCGGACAACACACAGTCAATTTCACTGTTGCCCGACTGGCAATGGAGTGAGGTTCAGAATCGACCTACTTGCCTTTGCGTTCAACAGGCACCGAAGCGTTCAGCAATTCGCGGTAGCGCAGTTCATGCTGACGCTTGACTTCGTCGGTAAAAGGCTGTTCGGCAAGCCAGGCCGAAAAGGCACGCAAGGCCAGAGTGTGCATTTGGGCCTTGCCCGCTTTTAATCCACTGGCGTACTGATGATAGGGTAAAAGATTGCGATTGTAATTTCCGTCGGACATAACTATTAAGGGATAATTATTGAGTAACTGTTGCTCGAAAAATGAAATTCGAAAAATAAAATGCTTGAAAAAGTTTTTTGTTTCAGTGGCTTTTAGTAATTTTGCTTCGGAATGATTTAGCCATCCGCTGGATGTCAACAAGGCTTTCGTCTGCCGCATTCCAAATGCAAAGGTACACAGCAATTGATAGATAGGCTAACAAAACGCACAATTTATTGTCTGCTTTCCCCTGCGTTGAAAGAACAAATAATTTAACCCTAATATATTTCATACTGTTATGACTATTGAAACTTGCGATTTCAAAGGCAAAAAAGTGATTGTCCGCGTGGACTTCAATGTGCCCCTCGATGAAAATGGTAAGATTACCGATGATACCCGTATCCGTGGTGCCCTTCCCACTTTGAAGAAGGTTTTGGCTGACGGTGGTTCACTCATCATCATGAGCCACATGGGTAAGCCCAAAGGCAAGGTTAACCCCAAGTTCTCACTCGGCCAGATTGTTGACGCTGTGAGCGAAGCTCTCGGTGTTAAGGTTCAGTTCGCTCCCGACTGCGCTAAGGCTCAGGAAGCTGCTGCTGCCCTGAAGGACGGTGAAGTGCTCTTGCTCGAAAACCTCCGCTTCTATCCTGAAGAAGAAGGTAAGCCCGTGGGTATCGACAAGGAAGACCCTGCTTACGAAGAGGCTAAGAAGGCCATGAAGGAAAGCCAGAAGAAATTCGCTGAAACGCTTGCTTCATACGCTGACATCTACATTAACGATGCCTTTGGTACGGCTCACCGCAAGCACGCTTCGACCGCTGTTATCGCTGACAGCTTCGACGCTGACCACAAGATGCTTGGCTACTTGATGGAAAAGGAAGTGTTGGCTGTTGACAACGTATTGAACAACATCAAGCGCCCCTTCACTGCCATCATGGGTGGTTCTAAGGTTTCTACCAAAATCGGTATCATCGAAAACCTCATGGACAAGGTGGACAACCTCATCCTCTGCGGTGGTATGACCTATACCTTCGCTAAGGCTCAAGGCGGTCAAATCGGTGTGTCTATCTGCGAAGATGACAAACTCGACCTCGCTCTCGAAATCATGGCTAAAGCTAAGGCTAAGGGTGTAAACCTCGTACTCGGTACGGACTGCGTTGCCGCTGATTCTTTCTCGAACGATGCTAACACGCAGGTAGTTCCCGCTACGGCTATCCCCGAAGGTTGGGAAGGTTTGGATGCAGGTCCTGCTACTCGCAAGCTCTTCGCCGATGCTATCGAAGGTTCTAAGACTATCCTCTGGAACGGTCCTGCCGGCGTATTCGAATTCGACAACTTCACCGGTGGTTCACGCGCAATTGCCGACGCTATTGCCAAGGCTACTGCTGAAGGTGCATTCTCACTCATCGGCGGTGGCGACTCTGTAGCTTGTATCAACAAGTTCGGTATGGCCGACCAGGTTTCTTACATCTCAACCGGTGGTGGTGCATTGCTCGAAGCTATTGAAGGCAAGACGCTTCCCGGTATCGCTGCCATCAAGGGTTAATCTGTTGGTAATTTGAAACAGTGGGATGAGTTGCCGAATTTGCACCAGCCGACAAACATGGAGCTACTTGCAAACGGTACACTGAAAACCTGCTGATTCTTTACCTAACGACACACATACGATGCCGATGCGCCGATAACTGCAAATGTTTATGGCGCATCGGCTATTTTTTTTACCCCACAAAGTGTGGTTCAGACTGCACTCGCTGCCCGTACTTCCCGTTCATTCATTGGCGTAAATTCATTACTGGGCAAGTGCCCAAATTGCCTTTGACCTATTTATACTTTTTGAGCACCTGCTTACCTGAATATTTTCTTGACTGAAAGGGGAAAATACCCTACGGGCTTTAATTCAACAACATGCACCATGCGACATAACCTGCTTGGCCTACTCATAATTCTGCTGCTGCCACTGACAGCTTGCCACAACGAAAAGAAAACGCAAACTCCGCTGACTTTCGGCACTGAACTCTACGATTCGGCAGCACTGCACATTGCCCTGGTACCCAACCGCGACTGCTTGCCCATATACTATGCACAGAAAGCCGGCATTTACGATTCGCTGGGGCTGAAACTGCAAATTGCATCGTTTCACTCACAGGCCGATTGCGACACAGCACTATTGGGCGCACCCTGCGATGGCGGATATGCCGACCTGCTGCGCCTGAAGCACTACGGAAAAAGAGCGAACGACTTGAAAGCGGAATGGAATGGTACGAACCGATGGGCCATTTTTTGCAGCGGTTTGCTCCGCATCAAGGATGTGGCTACACTTGATAAACGCACCATTGCCATTGCTCGAAATTCAGCAGAACTGCAATATCTGACCGATGCGCTTGGCGAAGCTAAATTGAAATACACCGATGTGTACCGGCCACAAATCAACGATTTGGAACTGCGAACAAAAATGCTCAATGGCAACCAGGTGGATGCTGCTATCGTTTGCTGGCCATACACTTCGACTGCTAAGGCATTCGGCCACAAACTGCTGGCAATACAAAAAAAGAATGATCCGAATAATTGCTTTGTGATGAAAAAAAGCCGCATGACGCAAAGCAAAATAAAACAACAATGGGATTTATTCGAAAAAGGACGAAAAATGGCTCAGGATTCACTGCGCATTAAAGGACCTAAAGCCTATTCCCTGATTTTACAACAATATTATGGTATTCCGAAAGCAATAGCCGATACCATTCAATATAAATAATTCCGTAGGACTGTGTGCATACTGCCCCACCCTTCTCTAACGACAAGCACCCTTATGAAGGCTAATACCCCGAAATACTTATTAGACGATGCCCGAAAGGCGCTGAACGAACATCGCTTGCTTTCAGCGCTCGATTCGTTGCGCGGAATGGCGCATTCGCTCAAAGCTTGGAACGAGGCTGAAAAAATAAACTCGACTTACGACGCTTACAAAATATTGCTCGACTATCTGAGCAAAGGAGCCGACGACCCGGAACGTAACAAAATGTATGCCGGATTTTTACGAAACTGCTACGAAATGTGCGACACCATGGAACGGGCCTGCGAACTGACGGACGAAACTTCGTACTATGCCACGAATTTCCGTACAATGCAGAACTTGGGCTATGCCGGTTTGAGTGTGGCTGAAGTGTTGCGTAAAACCACTTCGCCCAGGGTTCTGTTCGACTATATCTGGCTGTCGGGCAAATTTTCGGCCGACGACGAAATCAACGTGGCCGACCTGCTGACTGGCGATGATTTCAACACAAACGAGAAATGCGTGGTACTGAGCGCACTGACCCTGAGCGGCATGCGCTACTTCGACGTAGCTAAATACCGTTTGTTACTCGACAATTCGCTCGTCGCAGACGCCCGATTGCGCGTACGCGCTATGGTGGGTTTGCTGTTTGTTCACTTCATGCACGGTGAACGCCTGGCACAGTATCCCGACGTGTATGCCCGTTTGCAACTCATGGCCGACGTACCCTCGTTTATCAGCGAACTGGAACTGATACAGGCGCAGCTTTTCCTTTCGCTCGAAACCAAACGCATCGAACAGAATTTGCGCGACGAAATCATTCCGCGCATGATGGACCGTATGCGCCACCTGAAAATAGACCGTTCGCTCGGACTCGATGAACTGAAAGACAAACTGAGCGAAATAGACTTGAACCCGGAATGGGAGGAGGACGGTACGCCTTCGAAACTGGCTGAACACATGAAGGAGTTCGTCGAACTGCAACAGCGCGGTGCCGACATGTATCTGAGTTCTTTTAAAATGCTCAAACAGCGTTTTCCCTTCTTCAACGTGGCGTCAAACTGGTTCTGGCCTTTTACTTACGACCATCCCGAACTGCCCAACAATCTGAAGGGGAATGCCATACTGAATATGCTAATCAATCATGCTGAATTGTGCGATTCCGACAAGTATTCATTCTGCCTGATGACAGAACACATGCCGCAAGCCGATGCCAACCTGCTGAAAGAGCAAATGGGCGGTTCGCTTTCGGAACTGATGAAGGGACAACCGACAATTCCTGCTGAAGCTACTTTCAAGAACGAACTCCGCTCGTATGTGCAGGACTTTTATCGTTTTTGCAACCTATTCATTCACCGCGAAGCCTTTACCAATCCCTTCCAAAGCAATTTGTTCATCGTGGACCACAAGCCCTTTAACCAACTGCTCGACGATAAGGAGTTCTTAATCAGAATGGCTGATTTTGCTTTCAAGGACAAGTCGTACGGCGTTGCCAAGACACTGTTGCAGCGCATTCCACTTAAAGAGCGTTCTGCCGAGGCATGCCAAAAACTGGGTTACTGCTACGAACAGGAACAGCTCTTTGCCGAGGCATCAAAAACCTATGCGTTGGCCAACGACTTGAAACCTCGCTCAGCCTGGACTCTTCGCCGCCTTGCAGCCACGCTGCGTAACCTGGGAGCATACGATGAGGCTTTGCAAGCCTACAACGAACTGGCCGACATCTATCCGGAAAATGCTACAGTGGCCTTGCGGCAGGCTGAATGCCACATTTACCTGAAGGACTACGACACGGCTTTTAAATTCTTGTTTAAAGCCGACTATCTGTCGCCCGATTCAGGAAATGCCGAACGGGCTTTGGCTTGGTGTTCGCTGCTTACGGGCAAATACGAGCAAGCCGAAAAATACTATCTGAAAGTTATCGGTAACCAACCTACACAAGCCGACTGGCTGAATGCCGGACACACGGCTTGGCTGATGAAGCAAATTCCACTGGCCATTGAACGCTACCGCAAGGCGTTGCCTGATGACAAGAAGGCCGACTTCCTGAACAACGATGCTGAACTGCTGCATAAAGCCGGATTGACGGCCGATGATTTGGCCATCATGACCGATGCGGTGTTATTGACAAATCAATAATTTATTTAGATAGATTCATGAACCTGTTTTCTTTTCCTAAAAGAATAAGCATACTGCTTCTGTGCATGGCTCCTTTGGTACTCCATGCACAGAAAACTGAGAAGTGGCGCGAGGCGGCAGAAAACTATCTGCTGGGTACACTCACCGGTAAATCTGCCGAAATGCCGCAGACCTCGTTCTCTGCCAAACATTTATCGGCCTTTCGTCACATGGTATGGAAGGCTTGGCAAACGGCTAACAGCCGATTTGCCGAAGAAAAACTACCCGAAATGGATAGTTTGGCAGCTGGTAAATCATTTCAATGGCAAATTCCTGAAGAACTGGAACCAAAGGCCACAATGCCTTTCTACTGGGGCTACAAGGGCGATAAGCCTACAGCAGGCTATCCGTGCTTCCTGTATTTGCATGGTTCGGGAAGCAAAGTACAGGAATGGGCTACGGGATTGGCATTAGGCAAACGCTTTGCCGATACGCCGTCGGTATACTTTATTCCGCAAATACCGAACGAAGGACAATGGTATCGCTGGTGGCAAAAAGGCAAACAGTTTGTTTGGGACAAATTGCTGCGCCAAACGCTGCTGCGCAACGATATTAACGCCAATCGTCTGTATGTGTTTGGCATTTCAGAAGGTGGATATGGCTCGCAGCGCCTGGCATCTTTCTATGCCGACTATTGGGCTGCAGCAGGACCTATGGCCGGTGGCGAACCTCTGAAAAATGCACCTGCCGAAAACTTGGCAAACACGGCTTTCTCGCTTCGCACGGGTGCTAAAGACAAGGGATTTTACCGCGATAAACTGACGCGCTACACTGCCGAAGCACTCGACAGCTTGGAAAACCTGAATCCGGCGGCATTCCGTCATCATGTAGAACTGATACCTGGCTACGGACATGCCATTGACTACACACCGACAACGCCGTGGCTCAGTCATTTCACACGTAACCCCTGGCCCAAACACTTTATTTGGGAAGACTTTGATATGGATGGGCTACACCGTAAGGGCTTCTACAACCTGATGGTGAACGAACGACCCGACAAAGCATTGCGTACGCGCTACGATGTGAATATTACCGACAACGTCGTTACGCTGGCAGTCGAAAACGTGGTGTACGAAACGGTCGAAACCGACCCTGTATATGGCATTGAACTGAAATTTTCACGTAAATACACGCCTGCTCGTTCGGGAAAAATTACGCTTTTCCTAAACGAACATCTGGTAGACCTTTCGCGCCCGGTTACGGTGATGCTCAACGGCCGACGCGTATTTCAGGGAATTGTGCGCATGAAACTTGAAAACATGCTGCACGCTACCTCAGTGTTCTACGACCCTGAACGTTTGTATCCGGCAGCCATCCAAATTGAACTGAAATAGCTCACCGCAGGCTGCTAAATTAAAGGGAATATCGAACCTTACAGGCCAGATGGCACACAACTAACACTCAAACCACAGGTTTGCGACACAAAGCAAACATTTGAAACGGAAAAATTGGGAAAATCTTACTTAAATGTAGTACAAACTTAAGGATTTTTTCGTATCTTTGCTGTCACAAATCTATGTGCCGCCTCAACTCGGCTGAGTATTTTCAATGCTTTGAACAGGCTTGCACAAAGGTTCGTATTTGAAACAATATTGCCAAGAGAAATCTTAAGAGTCTGCTAATGAAACCTTTGAATCAGGACAATGCTACAACTGAATATCCCATGTTTTGGCATTTCCTCAACAACGAAGAGAACCACAGCACGCGGACATTCGGTCAAAACCAACGACCGAATGTAGTGACACGTTCACTGCAGCGACGCGGACAGCAAGGGGCAGTTCGTGCATACATCGCTATGCAGGCGGCTCCTGAAGCGGCCTTTTTGTTTCTTAAGCGCAAGCCTGGCGGCATTTATTCGTGCTGCAAAGGGCAAGTGCTTCCTTATTCTTTTTATCAATCATCGTATTTACCAGCATCTTAACGCGGACTGCACGGCCCGTCGTTTGCCATTTGCTGGCAAGGATATTTGGGCCACCTCCGGTATTTATCGTATCGGCTAGTGTGGCCTTTTGTGTGCCTTGATGCGTACTTCAACGGGGGAGGATATGCCGCCCGGCTCAAAGGACACATTTTCACAACAAGCATCCAAGTAACAAAAATCCATACCAGCCATCGTCAGCGGATTTTTCCTGCTGCGATAGCTAATCAGCACATTCGAAAATATATGCGTAACGTAACATTAGTTCTTAGCGACGGTACCAAATTCCATGGACAGTCGTTTGGTTTTGAAGCCCCTGTGGCCGGCGAGGTGGTTTTTAATACGGCCATGATGGGCTATCCTGAAAGTTTGACCGACCCTTCGTATGCCGGACAACTTATGACGCTTACCTATCCGTTGGTGGGAAACTATGGTGTGCCGCCCCTTACCAAAGGCGAGGACGGACTGGAAACTTACATTGAAAGCGACCGCATCTATGCCTCAGCTATCATCGTGAGCGATTACAGCGAAGAATACAGCCACTGGAACGCACAGGAAAGCCTCGGCAGCTGGCTGAAACGCGAAAAAGTGCCCGGAATCACCGGCATCGATACGCGCGAACTTACGAAGGTGCTGCGCGAACACGGCGTAATGATGGGTAAAATCATATTCGACGATGAACCCGACAATATACCCGATGCTCAATACGAAAATGTAAACTACGTTGCCCAGGTTTCATGCAAGGAAATCATTCGCTACAACGAAGGTGCCGACCATAAAAAGGTGGTGTTGGTTGACTGCGGTGTGAAGAATAACATCATCCGCAGCCTCATCAAACGTGGCGTTGAAGTAGTCAGAGTTCCTTGGGACTACGACTTCAACACCCTTGAATTTGATGGTTTGTTCCTCGCCAACGGTCCTGGTAACCCCGAAACTTGCGAAGTGACTGTCGAACACATCCGTCAGTACTTCGCTAGCCCGAAGGTACGTCCGTGTATGGGTATCTGCATGGGTAACCAGTTGCTTTCAAAGGCCGCAGGTGCTACTATCTACAAACTGAAGTACGGACACCGCAGCCACAACCAGCCCGTTCGCAAGGTAGGTTCAACCAGCTGCTTCGTAACTTCGCAGAACCACGGCTATGCAGTTGACAGCCGCACGTTGCCTGCCGAGTGGGAGCCCTACTTCGTTAATATGAACGATGGATCGAATGAAGGTGTGCGTCACAAAACGAACCCTTGGTTCTCTGCACAGTTCCATCCCGAGGCCTGCTCAGGTCCGGTTGATACCATGTCGATGTTCGACGATTTTGTAAATCTGCTTTAATTTTAAAAACCGGTTTGCAGTCCGTCACGGCACAAGAAAGGATTTACGGCCCAAGAGCAAGTAGTATCCTACCCCATTGACCGACTGGCAAACTTAACGACACATACGATTATGACATCCATCAAGAAAGTCCTGCTCCTTGGTTCAGGCGCACTCAAAATTGGCGAAGCCGGTGAATTTGACTACTCAGGTTCACAAGCCCTGAAAGCGCTGAAGGAAGAAGGCATCGAAACCATACTTATCAACCCGAACATTGCTACCGTTCAGACTTCTGAAGGTGTGGCAGACCACATTTACTTCCTGCCCGTAACGCCCTACTTCGTAGAACGCGTTATCGAAAAGGAACGTCCGCAAGGCATCATGCTGGCATTCGGTGGACAAACCGCTCTGAACTGCGGTGTGGAACTCTACCGTTCGGGTATCCTTGAAAAATACAACCTGCAGGTGCTCGGTACGCCCGTACAAGCCATCATGGATACGGAAGACCGCGAACTCTTCGTTGAAAAGCTGAACGAAATCGATGTTAAAACCATCAAGAGCGAAGCTTGCGAAACCATCGAACAGGCTCGTCAGGCAGCAGCTACTTTGGGCTACCCCGTTATTTTGCGAGCTGCATACGCATTGGGCGGACTCGGTTCTGGTTTCTGCGACAACGAAGAAGAATTGAACAAACTGGCTGAAAAGGCTTTCTCATTCTCACCGCAGGTGCTCGTTGAGAAGAGCTTGAAGGGTTGGAAGGAAATCGAGTACGAAGTAGTACGCGACCGCTTCGACAACTGTATCACGGTTTGTAACATGGAAAACTTCGACCCGCTGGGTATCCACACGGGCGAAAGTATCGTAATTGCTCCTTCGCAAACCCTTACCAATTCAGAATTCCACAAACTGCGCGAACTCTCAATCCGCATCGTGCGCCACGTGGGCATCGTTGGTGAATGTAACGTACAGTATGCCTTCGACCCGCAGAGCGAGGACTACCGCGTAATCGAAGTAAACGCCCGCCTTTCGCGTTCTTCAGCATTGGCTTCTAAGGCTACGGGTTATCCCTTGGCATTCGTAGCAGCCAAATTAGGCTTGGGCTATGGCTTGTTCGACCTGAAGAACTCGGTGACCAAAACCACCACTGCTTTCTTCGAACCTGCACTCGACTACGTTGTCTGCAAAATCCCCCGCTGGGACTTGGGCAAATTCCGTGGCGTAGACCGCGAATTAGGTTCATCAATGAAGTCTGTCGGCGAAGTTATGGCCATCGGTCGCACCTTCGAAGAAGTTATCCAGAAGGGTCTGCGTATGATTGGTCAGGGCATGCACGGCTTCGTTGACAACAAGGAATTGAAGATTGACAATGTTGAGTCAGCCCTGAAGGAACCGACCGACAAGCGTATCTTTGTCATCGAAAAAGCATTTGCCGAAGGCTACACCATCGACCAAATTTACGAACTAACCAAAATCGACAAATGGTTCCTGCAGAAGCTCTACAAAATTCATCTCACGGATAAAGAACTTCACGCTTGCACCTCGATCAACGTACTCGACAACGAATTGCTCCGCCGTGCCAAAGTACAAGGCTTTACTGACTTCCAGATTGCCCGTGCCGTGGGTATGGAACAGGAAATGGACATCGAAAAGGCAATCATGGCCGTTCGTGCCCGTCGTAAGCAAGCCGGCATCGTGCCCGTTGTTAAGCAAATCGACACGCTCGCTGCTGAATATCCTGCACAGACCAACTACCTCTACCTTACTTACCTCGGCGTAGCCCACGACATCAAGTTCGAGCAGGACAAGCGCTCAGTAGTTGTATTGGGTTCAGGTGCTTACCGCATTGGTTCGTCGGTTGAGTTCGACTGGTGCGGCGTTCAGGCCCTCAATACCATCCGCAAGGAAGGCTACCGTTCGATTATGATCAACTACAACCCCGAAACCGTGTCGACCGATTACGATATGTGCGACCGACTCTATTTCGATGAGTTGACCTTCGAACGTGTAATGGATATTCTGGATTTGGAAAGCCCCTACGGTGTGATTGTCAGCACCGGTGGTCAGATTCCTAACAACCTGGCTCTCCGCCTCGACGCTGAACACATCAACTTGCTCGGTACGCAAGCCAAATACATCGACAACGCTGAAGACCGCGAAAAGTTCTCAGCAATGCTCAACCGCATCGGTGTCGACCAGCCCGAATGGAGCGCACTCACTTCGATGGAAGACATTCAGGAATTCATCGGCCGCGTAGGTTTCCCCGTTTTGGTTCGTCCTTCTTACGTACTCTCAGGTGCAGCCATGAACGTTTGCTCGAACCAAGATGAGCTCGAACGCTTCTTGAAGTTGGCAGCAAACGTATCGAAGAAGCACCCCGTTGTAGTGAGCCGCTTCTTGCAGCACGCCAAGGAAGTTGAAATGGACGCTGTGGCCAAAGACGGTGAAATCATTGCCTACGCCATTTCTGAACACATCGAATTTGCCGGTGTACACTCAGGTGACGCCACCATTCAGTTCCCCCCGCAGAAACTCTACGTCGAAACTGCTCGCCGTATCAAGAAAATTTCAAAGCAGATTGCCAAGGAATTGCACATCTCAGGTCCGTTCAACATCCAATACCTGGCTCGTGAAAACGACATCAAGGTAATTGAATGTAACCTGCGTGCTTCGCGTTCATTCCCCTTCGTAAGCAAGGTGCTTAAGATTAACCTCATTGAGCTTGCCACCCGCATCATGCTCGGCTTGCCGGTAGAGAAACCCGCCAAGAGCCTCTTCGACCTCGACTATGTAGGTATCAAGGCATCGCAGTTCTCATTCAACCGTCTGCAAAAGGCCGACCCCGTGCTCGGCGTTGACATGTCATCAACAGGCGAGGTAGGCTGCTTGGGCGAAGATTCACGCACCGCCTTACTGAAATCAATGCTTTCTGTAGGACACCGTATTCCTAAAAAGAACATCCTGCTTTCAACCGGCGACGGCAAGCAAAAGGCCGAAATGCTTTCAGCTTGCGCTATGCTCCGCGACCACGGCTACAAACTCTTTGCCACTCCCGGAACAAGCCGTTACCTCACCGAAAATGGCATTGAAAACACGATGGTTCACTGGCCAAGCGAAGCTGACCAGCACCCGCAGGCACTGGATATGCTGCACAACAAAGAAATTGACATGGTAGTAAATGTCAACAAGAACCTTTCGACCGGCGAACTCACCAATGGTTACAAGATTCGTCGTGCAGCCATCGACCTGAACATTCCTCTCATCACCAATGCCCGATTGGCTTCGGCTTTCATCTACGCTTTCTGCACCGTGAAACTCGAAGATTTGGAAATTCGTAGCTGGCAGGAATACTAATCAACACACATAGCAGTAAGGCGTAGAAGGTAAATTCTTCAGCCGGTTCGTAACCACAACAACCGGCTGAAGGCCTACCTTTTACGCCTTATTTTTTTCAAAAAAATTCATTCTATGGAAACAGTACGCTGGGGATTCATTGGTTGCGGCGAAGTTACCGAAAAGAAAAGCGGACCGGCGTTCAGTGCGGTTGAAGGCTCCGAAGTAGTGGCTGTGATGAGCCGAAGAGCCGAAAAAGCCCAATCGTACGCCGAACGTCACAACATCAAACGTTGGTACACCGACCCCCAACAACTCATCAACGACCCCGATGTCAACGCCATATACATTGCCACTCCACCATCGACCCACGCCACCTACGCCATCATGGCCATGAAAAGTGGAAAGGCCGTATATGTTGAAAAACCCATGGCTTCGAACTACGAAGACTGCTGCCGCATCAACCGCATTGCCGAGAAACACGGTACCCCCTGCTTCGTAGCCTACTATCGCCGATACCTACCCTACTTTCAGAAAGTACGCGAACTCGTTGAAAGCGGAGCCGTTGGCAATGTCGTAAACGTACAAATTCGTTTTGCCGTGCCCCCTCGCGACCTCGACTACAACCAAAAAAATCTGCCTTGGCGCGTACAGCCCGACATTGCCGGAGGCGGTTACTTTTACGATTTAGCTCCCCATCAAATCGACCTGCTCGAAGAAATGTTCGGCCCCATACTCGAAGCCGAAGGCATCACCGCCAACCGCGGCGGACTGTATCAAACCGAAGACTCCGTCAGCGCCTGCTTCAAGTTTGCCAACGGCCTGCCCGGTTCCGGTTCCTGGTGCTTCGTTGCCCACGAATCGGCCAAAGAAGACTGTATCGACATTGTTGGTGACCGCGGTTCGTTGTCATTTTCCGTCTTCACATACCAACCCATTGTGTTGCAAAACGAAAATGGCCGTCAGGAATTTGTCATACCCAATCCTCCCTGCGTGCAGTTGCCCCTTATCAAACTCATTGTGGAACATCTGCAGAACAAAGCCATTTGCAAGTGCGACTGCGTGAGTGCCACTTCGGTAAACTGGGTAGTCGACCGCATCCTTGGCAAACTGTAGTTGACCTGCACCCACCGTTCTATGATTAGAAAGCAGCATCGCTGCATTCAATACTTCTCTATACTCCTATACCATTGACTCACCACATCACACCCATCCTCAGAGCCTGCCTGCTGCTCAGCATACTCTGCATAACCAAGGCATCACATGCACAAAACCTTTGCGACACGTTGACCCTGCGAACCGACAGTCTGAAGATTCGCACCGTCAACGAGGCAATGGGTGTGGACAAATCCGACAGCCTTTCCCGTCCACTGCTATTAAACAGCCCCACCGCCTCATCACCCTCGCGCGTAAAACGCATGGCCCATCAGGTAAAACGCACAGGCAATATCTTTTACCGTTTTATCAAGAACTTCGACGACTACGACACCACCTACATATCGCCCAACTACTACAACTTTACGGCGATGTTGCAAAACACAAGTTACTATCAGATTCACCATCTCTCGGCCAGCAATGCCGAAGGCCACAGCCAGTCGTTGTCGATGAAGCCCGCCCCCTCGTTTAAGATAGGCCCCTACTTCGGTTGGCGATGGATATTTTTAGGCTACACCTTCGATGTGAGCCACCCCCGTTCGTTAGGCAAATCGTCCGAACTTTCGCTAAGCCTTTACAGCTCCATGCTCGGCTGCGATTTCGTTTACGTACGCAACACCGGCGACTACCGCCTTCGCAAAGCCAAAGGATTTGAAGGAGTCGACCCCATGTCGGTAAAAGACAAACCCTTTACCGGCATGAATGCCAAAACCCTATCGTTCAGCGGATACTATGTGTTCAACCACCGACACTTTTCGTACCCCGCAGCCTACAACCAAAGCACCGTGCAGCGCAAAAGTTGCGGTTCGGCCATGCTAGGCGCAGGTTTCAGCAAACAAGCCATACAATTCGACTACACCAAGCTCCCCCCCGAACTGGTTGGCACCCCCGAAAAGCCCAACCTCATTGATGAATTCAAGTTCTCGTCTGTCGACTACAATTATTACTATCTCAGCGGCGGCTACGCCTACAACTGGGTGTTTGCCTACAACTGGCTGCTCGGTGCCTCCGTCATGCCATCAGTCGGCATACGCAAAGCCAAAGGCGACAAACTGCAAGGCAATGAAATTTTCTTAGATCTGAAAAACTTCAGTTTCGACTGCACCTCGCGTTTCGGCATTGTATGGAACAACACGCACTGGTTTGCCGGAGCCTCCTGGATTAGCCACCTTTACATGTATCGCAAAAAGCGGCTTTCGGTTACAAACTCCGTCAATTATGTAAACATCTACGCCGGATTCTTTTTCAACCGCAAAAAGCAATACCGCAAATAAGGAGAGCAAGGTGTATCTGCCCTAAGAGCAGCTGCCTGTCCATCGGGTGCAGCAGTAGCTACAGCATACTGAACATTCAAAATTGCCCATAGCCCAACTTTCCTTCACGGAGGAAGTTGGGCTATTTTTCGTATCAATCCGAATAACTTAATTTTTATTTAGTAACTTTGCAGTATCTTTTGAACTTTGACTTTCTTATGCAACACTTACTTAAAACAAGCATGGTAGCCCTTTTGGCCTTAGCCTCGCAAACTGCTATGGCCGACAACGAGGGCAACGCACCGCGCGAAACGGAACGCGAAACGCAAGGCATCACTTTCGAAAGCAAAAACACCGATTCGAAATTGCTGCAAACCATGAAGCCCACCATCAACTTTGGCGGCTACATCATTGCCAAATATTCCATCAGCGACCGCAGCGGTCAGGCCACCAACGGAGGTTTCGACCTTCGCTTTGTGCGTTTGTATGCCGATGGCCATGTGTTCAACGATTTTTACTACAAGTTCCAACTCGAAGTAAACGGTGCACCGGGTGTCGACAAAGGTCCGCGCGTAGTTGACGCCTTCATGGAATGGCAAAAGTTCGACTTTTTCCGCGTCAAACTCGGACAATTCAAGCGTCCCTTCGGTTTTGAAAATCCTTACAGCCCCTTAAAGGTGGGCTACGGCTGCTATTCGCAAGCCACCATGAAAATAGCCTCCATCGGCGACCGAAACGGCGAACACAAAAGTTCGGGCCGCGACTTGGGAGTGCAAATTCAAGGCGACCTGCTGCCGGGTGCCGACGGACATAAGTGGATTCACTACCAATTAGGCTTCTTCAACGGACAGGGTATCAACCATGCCGACAAAGACCACCACAAAGACCTCATTGGCGGACTCTGGATTTCGCCCATCAAGGATTTGGCTATCGGCGGTTTCGGTTGGAACGGCAAATACACCAACGAAAAATACGATGCTACCAACCCCAACCACCTGAAAAGCGTGAAACGCGTAAGATGGGGCGTGGGCATGAAGTATGAAAGCGACTGGACCGTACGTGGCGAATACATGAGTTCGGTGGGCGGAGTGGTCACCAATGCCGCAGCTCCCGACCGTTCGGATGCCTGGTATGCCACCATCGGGGTGCCTGTAATCAAGAACCTCAAAATTTACGGTCGCTACGACTGCTACCGCGATGCCAAAACGTGGAGTTCGCTCCGAACCGACTATGGCATTTCGGGAAACTACCACTTAGGTAAAAACCTGATTTTCCAGCTTAACTACACCTTTACCGACGACCGCACAGCCCGACGCGCCGCCACGCGCACCGACTCGCGCTACAACACCTTCGACGTGCAGGTAACTGCCAAGTTCTAAGCAATCACCGACATTTTGTGCGTGGTTCCAACGCTCGCTCCGGCAGCTACAGCTACCATTTGGCTGAAGCAGCTGAAGCCGCCAATCTCCCAAAATGCCACAAACAAGCCTTAACACATCCAGCTAAGAAATCACCTTGAAGTTCGCTTCTACGCATTGAACTCCGACGCGATTTCTTAGCTGTTTTTCGCTCTTTTAGCACTGTTTTTCCTCATTATTACACTAATATTCGGTAATTATGTATTTTCAACCCTTTTTATCGTTTCTGTTTGGCACGAAACATCTAACTTCGCAGCATAAAAGAGCAAACAGCACTCCATTTTTATAACGGCAAGGCACACAGCATAGCCAATCTGCATGATTATGGCATGGGGTGTTCCACCTACACTTTTTGTCCTAAGCGTATGACCTTTCTCATTTCTACCTCACATCTGAAGCGTGCCTCGGTATGTATAATCTTCGGTTTTGTTTTTACGCAACTCTTTGCACAGCAAACCGATGGTGCCAATCTCACTGCCTCCCTGCCAACCACAGCCGACAGCCTGATACAATCGCCGGCAACTCCCGACAGCCTGCCCAAGAAACGAGGATTGATTAAAAAAGTAATCGACTACTTTCGCGACTCCAACAAGCCTAAACCACAGAATAAGGTAGACTTTGGCGTACTGCCCGGCCCTCACTACTCATCGACCACCGGACTCGGCCTCGGCATTATCGGCACAGCCACCTACACCACCGACGCTGCCGACAGCACATTGGCACGCTCGAACGCCTCGGTCTACACCGACATGACCACCGGTGGCTACTTCATGGTGGGGCTACGCGGCACGCACCTTTTTCCAAAAGAAAAATACCGCTTCGACTACAAACTTAAACTCTCCACTTTCAGCACCCAGTTCTGGGGCATTGGCTTTACAAATGGCGAGAACGACAGCAACGAAACCGACTATCGCCTGAACAACATCAATGCCATGGGACGCTTTATGTTCAAACTGGCACACAACACCTACCTCGGTCCGTTCGTCAACTACCGCTTTTTCCAAGCTCGCAGCATCGACCCGGCCTTTGAGCATCTGTGGAACGGACAAAAGCGCAAACTCAACATTTACACCGCAGGTATTTCATTCACCTACGACTCGCGCGACTTTATGCTCAATGCCAAAAAGGGCGTGTTCCTGCAACTCGACCAAACCTTCTCGCCGCGATTCCTGGGTAATAAAAACTATGGTTTCTCAACCACCGAAGTCACCTTTGCCACCTACGGCAAATTGTGGAAGGGAGCTGTATTGGCCGGCGAACTTCACGGGCAGTTCAACTACGGACACACACCTTGGGCCGTGATGAGTGCTGTGGGTTCGAACGACCGCATGCGCGGCTACTACGAAGGACGCTACCGCGACCAAAACCTCATTGAGGGGCAAATTGAGCTGCGCCAGCACATCAAGGGCCGCAACGGCATTGTCCTTTGGGTGGGCATGGCCAATGCATTCGACAACTTCAACAACATGGCCTGGCGCAAAAACCTTTACAATGCCGGCTTTGGCTACCGCTGGGAATTCAAAAAAGGCATCAACGTGCGCATCGACTACGGACTCACCCCCGACGGCGGCGGCTTTATATTCAACATCAACGAAGCCTTCTGACACTGCACCGACGCTTCAAACTGAAACTACAACCAACCTACAAAAAACATCATAGACAAACAATGAAAATCAAGCAATTCATCTTAGGAGCCCTGCTGCTTTTCGGAGCAGGACAAACCCAAGCACTCCCCTATGCTCCTGATTTGGTGCAAGAAGAGGATACCGACGGCAAAATGCAATTCATCCAAAAGGGTAACTTTGAATCATGGACCTCGCAAACCATCAAGGAGAGCCGACTGCTGGGTGGAAAAACCATCAACCTCATGCACATTGGTGCACCGTGGGGTTCGTCGAACGTGTGGGCCAAGGTGTCGGGCGTTACGAAAACCAACGTCAGCGTCTACAAAGACTCGCACCCTGGTCACGGCAACTGCGTAAAACTCTATACGCACATTGTCGAAGCTAAAGTGCTTGGCATCATCAACATCAAAGTGCTTGCTGCCGGCTCCATCTTTTTGGGCAACACCATTCAGCCCATCACCGACACCAAGAACCCAATGGCCAAACTCAATGCCGGCGTAAAGTTCAGCGGACGCCCCAAAGCCCTGGTGTTCGACTACAAGACACACATTGTACCGGGCAACCGTATCCGCCAAAACGGCATTACCAAGGGTAAAACCGTGCCCGGACAGGACATGGCCGACTGCATCCTTTACCTGCAAAAGCGTTGGGAAGATGCACAAGGAAACATCTATGCCAAGCGCGTAGGTACCATGGTTCACCGCTTCAACAAGAGTTGCGATTGGAAACACAATGCCACGTTCAACATTGAATATGGCGACATCACGCACAAGAGTTTCTACTCCTCGGCTTGGGCACTCACCTCGGGCGAAGCGACGAAGTATGCCAAAAACTCGAAAGGCAAAATGGTTCCCGTCAAGGAAGTAGGTTGGGCTTCGGCTGGCGAAATCCCTACTCACATGATACTCCAGTTCGATTCGAGCCACGGCGGTGCCTACATCGGTACGGTGGGCAACACGCTGTGGGTAGACAACGTACGTTTGGCTTACTAAACAAACACTTACATTCCCCATTTACCTTCATTCTGCAGGAAGCAATGACGCGATAAAGCATCATTGCTTCCTGTTTTTTTGACTTATATTCCATCCTGAATCAATGCAAGCAAATAGACTATAGCCTCCCGTCGTAAGAAATATTCCTCCTCGATAAAATGTTAAATCAGCAAATCGCAAAAAGCAAAATAATGCTAACACAGCATCTGTTATTCTGCACCCTTATTCGCCTATTTGAGCTGCCAGTCGGGAGGTATAAAAAATTTATTCCGCGATTATCGAAATTAGTTCCGCGCTTGTTGAAATTAGTTCCGAGCTAGTTTGAATTAGTTCCGAGCTAGTTTCAAGAATCTCGGAATTACTGATAATCAGCGTGTTCAGAAAAACACCAAAGTTGGTTCCACACACGCTAATCCCGCCTTAAAATGATGATTAAGGCAATCTTTTCATCTTTGCGTTTATTTACTTATTTGTTAAATCCTCCCTGCGCGCAATAAGCGGCGAAATGCTTCCCAATCCAAAGAGTTTGAAGATTATACGATGAGGAATAGACGGAAGCAAAAAGTTGTCTGCTTCAGTAGTTAATTTGTCCGCTTCGGTAGTTTTGCTATTGCATGAAATAAACCTCATCTGTACTTTTGCACCGAATTAAAACAAAAAACAAAATGAACATTCCTTCACAACAAACAATCTCTACAACGCTTATTGCAAGCGCAGCATGGAGTCTTACTTCATGCACAAACAATGCCGATGCCTTCACAAAAGGAGTTCACACTGGTTATTTAGCTAAGCGGACTGCTTCACCTCTATTTCAGAATCTGAAATCCGCCAACGTAGGTTTGCCAAAAATTTCGGGTGATACAAAGTATGAGTTAGGAATAAGTATTGGAGAAATCAAGACGGGGACTGAGTCGAACTTGGGAACAAACAAAGAAAGTTCCACAACTACGCATGAAACGATAGAATTATCAACAAAAATCAGTAGTAAAGACGATAGTTTGGGCATGGCCAAAATATACTTCTATGACCCACTCATAATGGAAAAGCGCAATGGAAATTATGTGGTAAAAACCTATAACACCGGATACGTCAACTTTGGTTTAACTGCAAAATACAATTCAATCATGAAGAGATATTTTATTACTTTACTGAAGTTTCCCACCCCTTCATATCAGCTATTTGAGT
>ULPW01036330.1_pt1 | contig 116054 bp, 85 predicted proteins | sample 1953871 | NCBI WGS metagenome assembly ULPW01 (sample SAMEA4835639, study PRJEB28245) | human gut metagenome | biome: gut microbiome; material: fecal sample | place: Denmark | collected 2008 | reverse complement strand
TACAAGCAGAGGGTCGGCGGTTCGAATCCGTCAGCGCCCACATTCATTCAAGACTACCTCAAAAGGGTAGTCTTTTTTTTGGCTACTAATGAACTTTAAGTGAATGGCTTGTTTTTGAAATAAAAAAAAGGAGTTTCAAATGAATGAAACTCCCATATAATCTAAGGTCGATGAATTGTTAGTTATTGCTTCAAGGCGAGTGTCCAGCTGCGTACACTGCCAACAAATGCACAGCATGCCAGCCCGATGGCATTCAGTATGAAGAACATAAATGGTAGGTATGAGGGCAAGCCTGAAGGATCGTCCATCAGCATGGAATTATTTCCGGCCCATTCAGTCAGCGCATAAATGCAAGTAGGCATGATGAATACCAGGCAGAGTAGGGCTGAAGGTATAAAGGTGATGAACTGGATGATGAAGGTTAGTCCCATGCTGTGTTTCAGCGCGTAAACCAGCGATGACTTAAAGCTTTTGCATTTCAGAGCATGTTGCAGTTCGCATACGTTGGCTGTGGCCGATACATATATATATAAGGGAATAAGTGTCAGTGCAATCCAAGGTTGCCATTTCCAGGCTGCAGCCAAAATACCGGCGGTAATGATGGCTGTGAGCAGACCAAAACTGAGGTTGGTTTTGAGAATGCGCAATGCGGTGGCACGTTCTTCCTTGAGCAAAGGAAGCGGAAGCTGAGGTAGGGTCTGCTCAGTGGCGTAATGTAGCATCAGTTGAATGGTGCGGCTGTGCGTGCAAAACAGGGCTGTTCCTAAAACTACGGCTGAAAGAATGTAGTAACACAGCAACGATAGTTCCGGCATTGCCAACATCTTAATGATTTCGGGATTCCCCTTCATCTGATACAAACGCAGGGCAGGAAGCAGGTGGTTGCATACATATTGTACGTTCATTTCTACGAAAAATGCACCAGCCATGCCTGTGAAAATCAGGTAGGCCCACAAAGCCTTGATGTACGCACGCCAATTTAAGGCAAAAATGCGCCATCCGTCGGAAATACAGCCTTTAATGCCACGTTCCTTATTAAAAAAGATATCTGTTTTCATTCAAAAATTACTTAGAGCTTAATAAGCTGAATATTTGATGGTGCAAAGTTATATAAAAAAGTGCGATATGTGTGACTAGGGTGTGTTAACTAATGATTTTTGATGAGCTAAAAAAATGCTTGTGACTCCCGATAAGTTCATTCTTCCCCTTTTTTCAGGAAGCTACCTGTCTGTATGGAGTGATTTACATAGTTTACAAAAAAAGTATGAGTTTGTATGGACTTAAGGGCCTAACTTGCACAATGAAGTTTGAAGAATATGGGTATATAGTATTAAAGCAAGATAAAATTGAGCGGTATTATTTTGTTTGGCGGCTGGCTTGCACTACCTTTGCTTTGGAAAGTCAGGTTGTGGTACAGTCTGGCATCTGAAAATATAAGAATATGAAGCAAACAGCTGTATTATTTGATTTAGACGGGGTGTTGATAGACACCGAAGGCCAGTATTCCGATTTTTGGAAAGGCGTCGGTGAAACCTATTACCCCGAAAGAAAGGATTTTGCCAAGGAAATCAAGGGTAAAACTTTGGTGCAAATATATCAACAATATTTCTTGGAACAGGAGGATGCGCAAAATGCGATAACGAAAGCACTTGCTGATTTTGAGCAAAAAATGAGTTTTGCTTTTATTCCCGGTGCATTGCACTTTGTGGCATCTTTGCGCCGGCATGGCTTTAAGGTGGCAGTGGTGACCAGTTCGAATCAGCAAAAACTGAAATGCTTGCTGAACGAGCACCCGGACTTTTACAGCCTTTTCGACCGCGTTTTTACGGCTGAAGATGCTGCCCGCTCGAAACCGGCGCCCGACTGTTACTTGTCGGCAGCAGCAAGTTTTGGTTTCGAAGCTACCGACTGCTATGTGTTCGAAGATTCACTGAACGGACTGCAAGCAGGGCTAGACAGTGGGGCAACAGTTGTGGGGGTGGCTACTACTTACGACGCGGAGCGCATTGCTCCGCTTTGTCACCATGTAATTCATGATTTTACTAATTTTTCGGTTGCTGCTATGGGCAACTTAAAGAAATAAACATATTATGCCTGGATATTTAGTAGACGATATGCGCAAAGTTACAACGCGCCGTCTGAAAGAAATGAAAGCTGAAGGCAAGAAGATTGCTATGCTTACCTCGTATGATTATACAACGGCTCAAATTGTTGATGCGGCAGGCGTTGACTGTATATTGATTGGCGACAGTGCCTCGAATGTCATGGCTGGTAATGCTACTACTTTGCCCATTACGCTCGATCAGATGATTTATCATGCCAGTGCCGTAGCTAAGGCTGTGAAGCGTGCCTTCGTGGTGTGCGACATGCCCTTCGGTACGTATCAGGTTGATGCCAAAGAGGCTGTAAGAAATGCAATCCGGATTATGAAGGAAACCGGATGCGATGCAGTTAAACTTGAGGGTGGCGTAGAAATCATTGAAGCAATCAAGCGCATTTTGGATGCCGGTATTCCTGTGTTTGGACATCTGGGATTGACGCCACAAAGTATCAATAAGTTTGGTACGTATGCCGTAAGAGCCAAGGAAGAGGCTGAGGCTGAAAAACTGCTGTCGGATGTGAAGTTGCTGGGCGATGCCGGCTGCTGTGGTATCGTGTTGGAAAAAATTCCTTCGGCACTTACACAGAAAGCTGTAGAACTTGTCGATGTGCCTATCATCGGTATTGGCGGAGGTCCGGCTGATGGTCAGGTGCTTGTGGTGGATGATATGTTGGGTAAGAATAAGGATTTCTCGCCGAAATTCCTGCGTCGTTATGCCGACCTCTATACTGTGATGACGGATGCTATCGGACAGTATGTGTCGGATGTGAAAAGTGGAGACTTCCCCAATGAGTCGGAACGATATTGAGCATTTTAAATACGTACAAATGCAGACTTCATCGTCGAACCAGTTGAAAAGCTCACGGTTTATCAATATGTGCGTGGCAAACTGGTTTTTACACCTTTATGTGTTTTCGCTGATACCATTGCTTTATGCACAGAATCGGCAACTACACGGCGAAAACAGTATGGTGGCTTGGGCTGTGGTGGCTTTTGCGGTGGGAATGATTATTCCCGGTCCGTTTGGCGCACACATGATGGAATGCCGCTCGCGTAAGGAGGTGTTTCTGAAGGCTATGGTAGTGATTGGCATCTTTCCTACGGTAGGTTATGTATATGCTCCGCATCCAGCATGGTTGATTGTGCTTCATGGCATACAAGGTATGGCTTTCGGTGTGGCACAAACTGCTTTGGGTACCACGTTGGTAAATGATGTGCTAAAATCGAAACAGCGCGATAAGGGCGATGTGATTTATGCTTGGGCCGGTCGTTTGGGCATTCCGTTAGGTTTGTTCTTGGGTTTCCTGCTCTTGCATTTTATGACCATAGAGTCAGCTTTTTGGTGGTCTTTGGTAACTTGTATGTTGTCCTTTTTAGTGGTAGCGCAAACACAGGTTCCGCTCAAGGCCCCCGTAAAAGTGCCCTTAATCACCTTTGATCGCTTCTTTCTGCCCAAATCATTTCCGCTCATGCTTTCCATGTTTGCTGCACCCTGGCTGATGGGACGAGTTGTGGGTAATGGCGTTGCGGCAGCAACCTGTCTTTGCATGGCTTTAGGAGCCTTTCTGGCCTTTGTTGAGCAGATATTGCTTCGTAAGCGTTTGGGTCAGCAAGTAGCCGTATGTGCAGGCTATGTGCTTTTGTTGCTCTCGTGCATATTGCTAGCTATGCCGGGTGTTTACAGCACCTATATGGTCTATGTTTTAATTGGTTTTGCTGTAGGAACTGTATCTTCCCGTCACTTGATAGAATGGATACTGAAGGCCGAGCATTGTCAGCGTGGTACAGCCCAAAGCACTTATATGCTTTCTTGGCGCCTTAGTTTTGCTCTTGGCTTTGTTATTAGTACTCTTTGTGGTATGCAAACAATAGCCTATGATGTAACAGTTGTGGCTCTGTCAATGGTTATTTATCTGTTGTTTCGCTTTCGCACCAAAGCTGCATAGGTTGTCTGTTGGCTAGCCTGTTAGACATCTTTTGAACTCATGAAATAAAAAAGGCACCTGCTACATGTCATTCAAATTGAATGCGTGGTAGCAGGTGCCTTTTGTTTGTAAACGTATGCAGCGAATGTTTGGCAGCAGTTGTGAGTGTGCTAACCCGTTTAGGGATAATGCTAATCGTTTGGCGACCCTTTTAGTTTCGTCGTTGCATTTTTATCGGGGAAAGCAAAATGTTTTATCGTGCCATTCGGTAAAGGGTTCTTCCTCTGTCAATGGTCGATGTGTTGTAGGCTCTCCTTGTGCATTGAAACAGACTATTTCATTGCGCAGAACTTGCCCGTTGGGCAATATAACGCGCGAAAAAGCTATATTACAGTTTGTATAGGTCATTGTTAACGGAAATGAGGACGCAGCTCGCGTAGGGTGTCGGCTCGGTGAAGACTGTCGCGGAGTCGTTGGCGAGGTGTTTCTTCGTTTGTGGTCCGGCTTGAAGTGGCAGAATCCGTGTTTACACTATTTGTGGGCTTATCCGTAGCTTTCGGCTCCTCGGTGCGTTCTCTGATACGTAATAATTGGAAATCGTACAGATGAAGCAGACGGGGGCGTTCTGTCCACGGTGCATTTTGGTAAATAAATCCGCTGACGCGCTTTACCTTTTGTTGCCCGATATTCATTACCAGCGTTTGAGTGCCAGATGAATAAATATCGAAGGTTCTAACGTCGATTGAATCGTTGTCGTATTCAATAGCTAACAATGCTTCGGCCTGTTTTGCTCCTTCATGGTAAATCCAATCGACCTTAAACTTCCAAATCAAACGGTCGTTGGCTTTGAATGCTGTGTCTGCCTTTTCTGAAAACAGGAAGCGGTTTTTACCCTTAGAACTGAGTAGGGTGTAGTTGCTGTTATTCCAGATATTGAGCGAGTCGCCCGAAGCAGATTGTGTACCGGCTGCGAGGAATGTAGGCGATGTTTGATCAACGTTTCCGCTTTCTTCGGCCAGTCGTTTGTAAATGTCGCTTAACTTATCGGTATGGCGTGCATACCATTCCATTGAGCGGTCAAAAGTGGCTTGGTCAATGTCGTATTTGGTGTAGACGGCCTGCTGATAGTAGCGTGTAAAGTAGTTGATGCTATCGGGGGCATGTTGCATAGCCATTCCTTGTGCTAAATGATAGTCATAAAGTACTTTCTCCATTTTGCTTTCAGACAATACACCGTCTGGAACTCCGGGCTTACAGGAGTAAATGAATACGATAGATGCCCAAAAAGTGGCTAACTGAATGAAACGATGAAGCATCATGCTGAATAATTTATTTTGAAGAAGGAAGCAGCCCTTCTGACATCAGAGTTTTACTATAAAATAAGGCTAAAGCCACAGCTCCGCAACTGATAGCTGCATCGGCAAAATTAAATATGGCTCCGAAGAATATATCACCACCTACTAAAGGCATCCATTCCGGCCAGGTGAATAAGGGAAAGTAGAACATATCAACGACTTTACCTGATAAAAAAGAACCATAACCTTGTCCGAACGGAACGAGTTCGGCGGGCATACCGTAAGGCTGGCTTTCGCTGAAAATTAACCCGTAGAACATGTTGTCTATGATATTTCCGGCTGCTCCCGAAATAACTAATGCCAGGCAGATAATTAGTCCGTATGGTGCCTTGCGCTTGATGTAACGGGTGAGTACGACGACAAAAAACGCAATGGCAAAAATGCGGAATATGGCTAAAATCATGGTGCCGATAAACTGCATGCCGAAAGCCATACCGCGATTTTCAGTGAATAATAGCTTAAACCATTCCGTGACGTTGACACTTTCGTAGAGAGAAAAGGTGGTTTTTATTTCTATTTTGATGAGTTGGTCAACGATGATGACGAAAAGAATTACCAGTATGGCAATAATTGAACGTGAGGATAATCGCATAGAATGTCGTGGATAGTTGAAGTGTCGCTTGAATTTCCGACGATTTTTAAAGAAGATTAGGGCCGTATTATTCATTCAGAAACAGAATCATCTGCTCAAAAACTTTATCAGACAATAAACATACTATTTCCCCCATTTCGAGGTTCAAATATGAATTCACAAGAGGTGATATTCTATTATTTCATGCACATTCCTGTGCACAAAATACATTGTAAAACACGAAATGGGGGAAATAGAATAATATTGATTCATTTAATCCTTGCGGTCTTTCATTTGCTTGGCTTCAATGGTCAAAGTGGCGTGGGGTACTGCGCGTAAACGTTCCTTAGGTATGAGTTTGCCTGTAACGCGGCAGATACCATAAGTCTTATTTTCAATGCGGATGAGTGCAGCTTGCAAACCTTGGATAAACTTTTGCTGGCGTGCAGCCATCGTTGTAAGTTCTTCCTTAGTCTGCGTCATTGAGCCTTCTTCCAATACTTTGTAAGTAGGCATGGTATCATCTACATCGTTGCCGCTACGATTTGTGAGCGTGTCCATCATCTGCTGATAGTCGCGACGAGCCAATTCGAGTTTGTCGAGAATAATCTGCTTGAACTCAGCTAATTCTTCGTCTGTATAACGTGTTTTTTCTGCCATGGTATGATTTAGTTTTAAATGAATAATGTTGTTTCCGTGAAAATAAGCCAAGGGTCTGCAAAGCCCTGTAACAAGGGCTTTGCAAACCTTTAAGCTTAAAATATCATTACTGTTTTTCGATGAACATCAACACCTTGAATTCTTCGAAGTTGAATTCCTGAGCGTTGGCGGGCATCTCTTCAGCCAGCGTTACCTTGTCGGCCAAAACCTGCGAAGCAATGTAGTCCTTGAAGGTCTCAACAGCTTCGGCCAGAGGCGACTGAGCCGGAACGGTGATGGCAATGCGGTCGGTAATTTCGAATCCGCTTTCCTTACGGAAGGTTTGGATACGTTTTACCACTTCGCGAGCCAATCCTTCGGCACGCAGTTCAGGCGTAATGGTCAAGTCAAGGGCAACAGTCAATGAGCCTTCGTTGGCAACAGTCCAGCCGGGAATGTCTTCGCTGATAATTTCTACGTCAGCACGTTCGATAACTGCCGGATTGCCTTCAACTTGCAGTGTGATTTGTCCTTCTTGGTCAAGCGTGTTGATTTCGTTCTGCGACATGGCAGTAACTGCAGCGTTGACAGCTTTCATCAATTTGCCGAACTTCTTGCCCATTACTCGGAAGTTACATTTCACCTTCTTTTCGAGCATGTTGGCATCAACGAAGCACAATTCCTTGACATTAACTTCGTCAAGAATCAAGCGTTTTACGCTTTCAAGATCATCGCGAAGTTGTGCGTCGGTAACGGGTACAGAAATGCGTTGCAGCGGTTGACGAACAATTACCTGTTCCTTCTTGCGCAATGAAAGAACCATTGAAGTGATTCTTTGTGCAAGTTCCATGCGGCGTTCAAAATCCTTGTCGATGAAACTTTCGTCTGCGCAGGGGAATTTTGCCAAGTGTACGCTTTCGGCAGCACCTGCTACGCCCTTGGTCAAATCGCCATACAGACGGTCTGCGTAGAAAGGAGCAATCGGAGCCATCAGTTTGGCCACTTCTACCAAGCAGGTATAAAGTGTCTGATAGGCACTGAGTTTATCCGTATTCATTTCGCCACCCCAGAAGCGCTTGCGGCTCAAGCGTACGTGCCAGTTTGAAAGATTGTCGATAACGAACGACTGAATCATACGTCCGGCGCGGGTAGGTTCATATTCTTCGTAAGCAGCACTTACTTCCTTAATCAAAGTGTTGAGTTCTGACAGAATCCAACGGTCAATTTCGGGACGCTCTGCCAGAGCCACCTGTTCAGCTTCAGGGTTGAAGTTGTCGACGTTGGCATACATGGCAAAGAAAGAATACGTCTGGTAAAGTTTACCGAAGAAGGTACGGGCAACTTCCTGCACACCTTCCTCATCGAACTTCAGGTTGTCCCAAGGTGAAGAGTTGGTAATCATGTACCAACGCAGGGGGTCAGAGCCGTACTGCTTGATGCAACCGAAGGGTTCAATGGCATTGCCCAAACGCTTCGACATCTTATTTCCGAATTTGTCGAGTACAAGGCCGTTGCTGATTACAGCTTTAAATGCTACGCTGTCGAATACCATAGTAGCAATGGCATGAAGCGTAAAGAACCAACCACGGGTTTGGTCAACACCTTCGGCAATGAAGTCGGCAGGGTAAACCGTGCGGTTGTCCAAAACTTCTTTGTTTTCGAAAGGATAGTGAATCTGTGCGTAAGGCATAGCACCAGAGTCGAACCAAACGTCAATCAAGTCAGTTTCGCGCTTCATGGGTTTGCCAGTCGGTGAAACCAATACTATATTATCTACGTACGGACGGTGAAGGTCGATGCGGTGATAGTTTTCAGTTGAGTAGTCACCCGGAACGAAACCGTTATCCTTCAGCGGGTTCGACTGCATAATTCCAGCCTCAACGCTCTTTTCGATTTCCTGATAGAGTTGTTCGATAGAGCTGATGCAGATTTCTTCGCGCGTTTCAGCATTTCGCCAAATGGGAAGGGGAGTACCCCAGTAACGTGAACGGCTCAAGTTCCAGTCGTTCAGGTTTTCAAGCCATTTGCCGAAACGTCCGGTACCGGTTGATGAAGGTTTCCACAGGATAGAATTGTTAAGTTCCATCATGCGTTCTTTCAGCGCAGAACTGCGGATGAACCAACTGTCGAGCGGGTAGTAGAGTACCGGTTTGTCAGTACGCCAGCAGTGCGGGTAGTTATGGACATGCTTTTCAATTTTGAAAGCCTCGCCAGCCTGCTTCATTTCCATGCAAATAACGATGTTCAGGTCCTCAGCCTTTTCAGCAGCCTTGTCATCGTATTTGCCGTTTTGGTTGAATTTGGGGTCATACGCATTTTTAACGTAGTCGCCAGCATGGTGAGCATAAGCCTCCTTATTCAAGCATACATTGCAGAAGTTTTCGTCCAACTCGTCAATCAGGTAGTATTTACCCGTAAGGTCAACCATCGGGCGCGTTTCTCCAGCCTTGTTAATCAAGAACAATGAAGGAATGCCTGCATCTTTAGCAACCTTGGCGTCGTCTGCACCGAAAGTCGGAGCAATGTGTACGATACCCGTACCATCTTCCGTAGTAACATAATCGCCGGGGATTACGCGGAAGGCCAACTCTTCGAGTTCAACGAAGTTGTCGAATCCAGCTGAGAAGCACTTGTCAGCATGAGCTGCCGCATATTCTTTAACGAACGCAGCCGCATTTTCGTCAACCTTTTCGGTAGGTTTTACCCACGGCATAAGCTGTGCATAGTGCATGCCTACGAGTTCGGCACCTTTCCACTGTCCAACTACACGGTAAGGAATTACCTTGTCGCCCGGTTTGTATGCATCGAAATCTGCATTTTCGCCTTCGGGTTTAACGTAAGCCGAAAGTCTTGACTGCGCAACAACGGCAGTCATCGGTTCGCCATTGTAGGGGTTGAAGGTTTCAACAGCCACATAGTCAATGTTCGGTCCGACGCAGAGTGCTGTGTTCGAAGGAAGGGTCCACGGAGTCGTAGTCCAAGCCAAGAAATAAGGCTTACCCCATTTTGTCATTTCGGGTTTCGGGTCGAGAATGGCAAACTGGGCAGTAACCGTGGTGTCCTTAACGTCGCGGTAGCATCCCGGCTGGTTGAGTTCGTGCGAGCTGAGGCCGGTGCCGGCTGCGGGAGAGTAAGGCTGAATGGTGTAGCCCTTATAAAGCAAGCCCTTGTTGTAAAGTTGTCCGAGCAACCACCACAAAGTTTCGATATACGAGTTTTCGTAAGTGATGTAAGGATTTTCCATGTCAACCCAATAGCCCATCAAGTGGCTAAGGTCTGTCCATTCCTGGGTAAACATCATTACGTTTTGGCGGCAACGGGCATTGTAATCTTCAATAGAGATTGATTTACCGATGTCTTCTTTCGTGATGCCGAGTTCTTTTTCTACGCCTAATTCAACGGGCAGACCGTGGGTATCCCAACCGGCCTTACGTTTCACCTGGAAACCCTGCATGGTTTTGTAACGGCAGAATACGTCCTTGATGGTACGTGCCATCACATGGTGAATACCCGGGTGTCCATTAGCTGAAGGAGGGCCTTCAAAAAATACGAAGGAAGGACAGCCTTCACGTTCGCTCATACTTTTATGGAACAAGTCCTGCTTGTCCCATTCTTTGAGTACAGCCTCGTTTACCTCATAGAGGTTCAATCCGGTGCGTTCGGTAAATATCATAATTTCAGTATATTATTGTCTAACTGGTATGAATTTTTGCATTGTTCATTATTTCCCGTCAAAGCAGTTTCCTGTTATCCGGGGAAAAATGAGATTTCTTGCTTTGTGAAAGTCAGGTGCAGTTCGCTGAAAAGCCCTAATATTCTAAGCGAATGCAAAGTTAGTGCAAATGAAAGAATTTGCAAAGTAAGTAGGTATTGAAAATATACAAATATTTCTACGAAACCCGTTGATTTTCTTAATTTTATTCCCTGCGGTTTAGGGAAATGTAGAAATGGCGTGGGCGAAACCATGTTGGTGTGCATGGGGTTCAGACAGCTCTATTTATCTTTATGTCTTTCCAAGTCGGTGAATAGCCTGAAGAGTTAAGCGTTTCAGATATTCATTGACGAAAAATCAGTTTGGTGTAAAATAAATTCCATGCTTGTTGCGTGCAGGGCAGTTTTAACAACTGTCTAAACAAAAGTGAAAGTTGGAGACCTTCTTCTGCGTTCACTTCAAGGCGAAACATGCACGTTTGAATCCGATTTAGTGGCTCGCTTGAAAGCATTGATTATCAATAATTCCGCGATTGTTGAAACTAGCTCGGAACTAATTCTAACAAGCTCGGAACTAAATTCAACAAACTCGGAACTAATTCCGACAATCGGGGAGAAAATTTGAAGAGGCGGTTGCTCTGCGGCTCAAACTGCAGTAAGCAGACGGAAAATCGAGTTAGGGATTTAATAATATTTTACTTTTTAAGAGATCGGTTGCTTAACATTTCCTGCGAAGGGAAATGTTGCTCGATAAAGCAATTTGTGCAGGGACAACGGTTTTCGTTGTTTCGTTATGTTATTCCTTTTTCCCATATTCATATTCTGCGTGGGATAAAAACGACTCGGTTTGCATCATTCTTGCGAATAAATCAAACCGAGTCGGTGTGCGAGAGTATTATTGTTTGAATGTACGGGCCAATTCCGTATTTCTTTCCCTTTCGATAATCGAAATCAGCTTATCGTTGAAAGCGGTAGCTTGAATCAGCTCTTCAATGTTCAGGTGCATACGGTAACGCCAATATTGATTGGGATTGGCCGGCACATTGATTTGCTCGCATTCGGGATGTGGGCTTCTTAAGGAAGGCGAAATGGCGAGCAGGTCCTGCAACGACAGCAAGCAAAGCATAGACGGACTCTGGATATGACGCGTTACTACATCTTCGCAAATCTCGGGCGAAGCCTCGTCAGGTGCTTCGCCCCCATGATGCAAGACATCGTGCCAGAAGGTCTGCGTTTGTTCCCTGTTTTCGAGCCACCATAAGCGTAGCGGCGCCATGTCGTGCGTGGCAATGGTTGCTACGCTGAAGTATGGGTTGCGACGCAAATCGTCGAAACGCACTCCGTACGTTTTAGGCATACGCTGTATTTCGAGTGACAAAATGCGCAAACGTTCCAACACCCCTTTAACCGAAGCAGGCACCATGCCCAAATCCTCGGCGCAGGGTAGCATACCTTCGTCCGTCAGAGGGTGCAGGTGGATGGCAGGTTGCGCCGTGTCGCGGCATTGCGTGATGGGCGGTATTTTTTTCAAAGCCTCATCTGCCCAGAACTGGTTATGTCTTTCGTAGAAGAAGTTGTCGTGCAGTTTGTTGAAGGCATGCTTGTCCGAATCGCTCAATGCAGCAAATACCCGCGTGTGCTGTGCTGCAATGCGCGGATGATAATGTTGCGGCTTTTCGGGGTCGGCAATAAACAATACTTCAGTACTCAGTTGCAGCAGCAAATCGCGTTCCTTTTCGTTGCTGACCAGTTCATTTATCTTTCGCTGATAGTTATAGGGATGTTTGAGCCTATATACATTGTCAGTCTGTTCCAGATATTTTTCCTTGAAATCCGTAGTCAGTTTCAGGTCTGCATCAATGTAGGCGGCACTGAAATGCGGTGTGGCGTATGTTTCGGGGTCAAGGCTGAATCCGAATTGCGCAACCTCGCTCTTTGTAAAGGGTAGGGCTGGGCGGAAACGTCCCAAAATGCCGTAGATATGTTCAGAAGGTATTTCCCATATTCTGAAAAAGCCCAGCACATGATCAATGCGGTAAGCATCGAAGTAGTTTTTCATGTGCTCAAATCTGCGTCGCCACCAGGCATACCCGTCAAGGGCCATAGCCTCCCAATTATAGGTTGGGAATCCCCAATTCTGTCCCTGTACGGCAAAGTCGTCGGGAGGAGCACCAGCCTGTCCGTCAAAGTGGAACAAGTGGCTGTCGACCCATGCTGCCACACTGTTGGGGCAAATGCCGATGGGGATGTCGCCTTTGAGTATGACACCCAGATTCTGTGCCTCGTTGTGAACAGCCTGCAACTGTCGGTGGAGCAAGAATTGTACAAACTTGTAATAAGTTATTTCAGCATCCAGTTCGGGAGCATCAACGGCGCGTTCACCCTCCTTTTTAAGAGGCCATTCACGGAAATTTGATGTGTGGAAATAGTCGCGATACGCACAAAAACGCGCGTAATCGTTTAACCAATGTTCATTGTCCGTTTTGAAAATCTTGAAGTCGGCTGTTTTTATGACTGCCGACCCGATTTCTTCGAATAGCGCTTTTGTGAAGTCCGTTTTCAGTTTGAATGCAGCCTCATAATCCACGGCCGGCAGTTCGTTCAGGGGTTTGGCCAGTGGCGCAAAACGCTTGAAAGCCTGCGTATGTTTCCATTCGCGTGCATCGAGGTAAATGGGGTGCAGAGCAAATACCGAAATACCATTATACGGGTAAGAATCGCGCCATGTGCCGCTATGTGTCGTGTCGTTGATGGGCAGTAGTTGCACGGCGTTCAGAGCAGTTTGTGCAGCCCAGCGCACAAACAAGCGCAGGTCGCCAAAGTCGCCGATGCCGAAGCTGCCCTGACTTTTAAGTGAAAACACGGGGATTACGCAGCCCACTCCTTTCCAAAGGGGTTGTTCGATATTGGGCTTTTCATCCTGCCGTATGATCGAAGTTGAAGTAGGTAAATCGTGCGAACGCAGCGAGCGGTTGTTACCTTTTTCCCAAATGACATGCTTCGGTTCCTGGGGGTCGACGAGTATGTATTTGTATTCAATGCCACTTTTGAAGTCAGTACGGTTCAGTTTCACCGACCATTCGTACGTGCCGCTTCGTTGCAGCAAGCGAGCTTTGCGCGGGTCCCAATTACCCCATTCGGGCGTATTGCCCACCACGGCCCATTTATAATTGCCCGATGGAGGCAGAGCATGTACAAGCAGCAGACAAGGTGCAGACAGATGCTCCAAATATAATTCGTCGGCTCCCCGCGGCTTCATAATACATTGGCTGAATGCCGAGCGCAGAAATACGGGGTCGATGGTATCGTCAGCCCATGAGTCGATAAACAGAATTTCAGACCGATGGTTAAAGTAGAACATTCGCCAGCAATTCTGTTCATTTCTTATCGCGTTCCCATTACAATCTGTTACGCGGTAGGCATAACGAATATGCTGCGCGCAGTCGTCGGTATGTATAGTGGTTTTCCAGCATATACCGTCGTCGGCGTGCAGCAAAGCATATTTTATATCGTTGCGGTCAATGGCATAGCATAATTCGATATGCTCGCCTTGGTTCGTTTGGTATGGAAGTTCAAAATGTAAGATTTTCATGGTGTTAAATTAAGAAGAAAACTAAATGGGGCAAACAGCGTCTTTGTCCGTTTTCGGTGTATTCAGCCGGTGTGAGGCGCCAAACAGATAAAAGCCCATTATTCGGTAAAAGTAGGAATAAAAATTGGATTTTACATATTGATTTGGCAAAAATTGGTGTAAAGTGTATTCTCGTGAAAAAAAAATTACGATTTTCTTTGTTCAAATTATTGTTGTCTGTATATTTGCAACATCATTTAAGGCTGTACCGGTTAGATTGGGATACTCATCAATAATTACTTGAAAACCGAGATCAGTTAGCTTGTTAATGGCGTGCCGATATGCGCTTGCGTAGGGTCGGATTACAGAGGCAGGTTAACCCTCAAATCTTTATTTCGCTCGGAGTTTCATCACATCACTGGTACAGCCATTTTTGCGTTTACTCGATTGCTGATGAAAACGAACAACCTCATCGCATTCTCAATGTAAGTCAATCGGGAGTGTGTGCAGCTGATGGTTTTGTTTGTAAACAGAATGAAAACTTTCAGTCAAGTCATTTCACTTTCGTAACCTCTATCGTTCTCATGCAAAACGGATTTATCAAAGTAGCAGCGGGTGTTCCCGCAGTCAGAGTGGCAGATTGCACTTTTAATATTCAGCATATTGAAAGCATGATAGCCACGGCCGATGGTCAGGGTGCTGAAATTATTTGTTTGCCTGAACTTTCCATAACGGCTTATACCTGTCAGGATTTATTTCAGCAGCAATTATTGCTTGATCAAGCCGAAGCATCGTTGCTCAAACTCATGGAGTTTAGCATGAACCTTAATATCACGACACTCGTGGGTGTGCCAATCGCTTATGGTTCCATGCTTTTTAATTGTGCTGCTGTTATTCAGCGCGGCAAAATTTATGGACTTGTTCCCAAAACGTATATTCCTAATTATAAAGAGTTTTACGAACAGCGTTGGTTTGCATCGGCCAATCTGCTTCCTGAAAATGCCGAAGTGCGTTTCTGCGGGCAAACCATCCCTCTGAGTAAAAATCTGCTTTTTACCACCACCCATTGTACCTTTGGCATTGAAATATGCGAGGATATATGGTCGCCCGTTCCCCCCAGCAATCATTTGGCTTTGGCCGGTGCCGACATTGTGTTTAACCTCAGTGCCAGCAACGACCTTATTGGCAAGGCCGATTATCTGCGCAGCCTGATTGCCAATCAAAGTGCTCGTTTGCTCTGCGGTTACGTTTATGCCAGTTGCGGATATGGCGAAAGTACGCAGGATCTCGTGTTTGGCGGACGTGCCTATATCAGCGAAAACGGACACATCTTGGCCGAAGGCAAGCGTTTCTCGATGCAGGAGCAAATTGTTTACGGCGAAATCGACGTAGAGCGTTTGCGTGCTGAACGACGCATGAATACCAGTTTTGCAGCTGCACACAGCGTGGAGCACATAAGCAGCATGCGCGAAATAGAACTTGAGCCTTTTACCACCAATGTGCCGTTCAGTTTAACCCGCCCGATTGATGCTCACCCCTTTGAACCCAAAGGAAGCCGAGCCGACGAACGCTGCGAAGAAATAATCTGTATGCAGAGTTCGGCACTGGCTCGACGCATTGAACACACCAATGCCCGCACCGTAGTTGTAGGTATCAGTGGTGGACTTGATTCTACGCTGGCACTGTTGGTAGCCGTTCATGCTTTCGATTGTCTGCAACGCGACCGCCGAGGTATCATTGGCGTAACCATGCCGGGATTCGGTACCACCGACCGAACTTATACCAATGCGCTCAATCTGATGAAACAGTTGGGTGTAACCATTCGCGAAATCAGCATTGTCGATGCCGTGAAGCAGCATTTCAAGGATTTGGGACACGACATTCAAGTGCACGACCTTACTTACGAAAACTCACAAGCCCGTGAGCGTACACAAATATTGATGGACGTGGCCGGCCAAATGGGCGGTTTCGTGGTGGGTACAGGCGACTTGAGCGAACTGGCCTTAGGATGGGCTACTTACAATGGCGACCACATGAGCATGTACGGTGTGAATGCCTCTATTCCTAAAACAATGGTGAAGCACTTGGTGCGTTGGGCTGCCGAAAACATGGCCGATGAGGCCAGTCGGGTTACTCTGCTTGATATTATCGACACCCCGATTAGCCCCGAATTGATTCCCGCCGACGATAATGGTGAAATCAAGCAAGTAACCGAGGATTTGGTTGGTCCCTACGAATTGCACGACTTTTTCCTTTATTATACGCTTCGTTATGGTTTCCGTCCGCAAAAAATCATGTATTTGGCTCAGCGTGCTTTTGATGGTAACGGTAATGGAACCTTCTATCCTGAAGATGTAATACGTAAGTGGTTGCAAACCTTCTTCCGCCGTTTCTTTACGCAGCAGTTCAAGCGTTCGTGTCTGCCCGACGGCCCCAAAGTAGGCACATGCTCTTTGAGCCCCCGTGGTGACTGGCGTATGCCTTCGGATGCAAGTTTTGCCGCATGGCTTAACGATTTGGAATTACCCAGCGAGGACGACAAAACCATCTTATCCTAAAAGTAGCTCATGAATCGTTTGTTATCGCTGTGTTTTTTACTGCTCTGCTGTGTGCAGATACATGCTGAACGTCAAGCTGACTTTTTCGTGCGTGTTTTGCCCGATCGTGAAACACTGTTTGCTGGCGACAGCATGCTCGTTTCTGTAGTGCTTTACTCCGTACATCCCATAGCCCAAGCCGAATGTTCCGGCAAGTTTAAGGTAAAGGGCGATAAATGCTCAGTGCGCCCTCTTCATATCCGTCGTGACGAAACGGCCGGACGGGTGCGCGAAGGTAACCGCTTGTTTTATACCCTGGTTTGGGAACAGTACGTAGTGGCTCCTGGCTCTTCGGGAAGTTATAGTCTGCCTTCGCTCAAATTTAAGGCCGATGTTCAGGAAATCATCAGCATGCCCGATATCTTTGATCAAATGATGGGAGCTCGGCCTGAGTATCGGATGCACAAAGTAGAAGCAGCATCTGAACCTTTTACATTTAAGGTAAAGGAAAAGCCTTTACGCAGTACGCGCGAAATGATGCGTAGTACCACTGTTATTTAGCAGGTTTGCGAGCAATATCTTTGTAAACCGTTACTTTTTACGATTGTCGACGCTAATGATTTATGCCTTATGTCTTCGAAGGTGTAAATCGTTAGCGTTTTTATATAGAAAAAGGACTGATTCCATTTGTTGAAATCAGCCCTCAGTTTACATAAAGTAGGCATTCAAGGTATATTTATGTCACACCAGCCTCCAATCATTATTTCACAGGAGTCACTGAATAGCCTTGTCGTTTGAGAAGATTCAAGATACCTCTTTTACCCATCAAATGACCGCAACCTACGGCGAAAAGTGTAGGTTGGCTATTCATGATGTTTGGCATGCTTTCGGCCCATTTTCTGTTGCGGTTGTAAATCAAAGCATCCTCTTCTTCCGGTAAAGCATCCACAGCTGTACCAAATTTCTTGTTCATCGCAGCCTCCAGTTTTTTCAAATCCTGGGCCATGTAAGCCTCAGTCATTTTACGGGCCTGCTGCTCCATATCCTCCAAATGATTAACGGTAGCAAGCAATTGTTCTGCTTGACGTTGCAGACTTTGTGAATCAAACAACATGTTTATCTGAGAGTCAATAGTTTCTAAGGCCGTAACCTTCTTTCCTTGTTTTTGAGCTTCGGTCTGGAACCAACCGTCCAGTTGCTGTTTGGGATTGAATCCGGGGATGGCTTTTATCGCAATCACCACACTCAGTTGGGTAGTGATAAAGGATGGTTTCACCATATTCATCAAATCTATTAAGTCCACCCCAATCAGTTTTTTTATTTTAACGGACAGAGTATCGTATTGTGCAGCTGTGTAAAGCGTGCGCAGGGTGGTATCACCCGGCATAATCACAGTTTGCTGAATTTTCTGGATAGTAGCAGGCGCTTGCATTTCGGCCATTACAATTTCGCCACACACCTGCTCCACATCGTTCATGGCTTGCTTAAACCCTGCGATACTATCTAATATAGACAGAGGAGCCAAATGATGAGTGCCTAAAATGTATGAAGCCTTGGGCAAATCTTTACCGGAAACTTTCCATAGCAACTGAGCCTTGGTGCTCAGAACCACGATGCAAAATAGCGTCATTAAAGTTGCAATTCTTTTCATGTCGTATCCCTTTTAATTGTTTGTTCCTTTCACTTCTCGATACTCCAAAATATCTCCCGGTTGGCAATCCAATATCCGACAGATTGCTTCCAAAGTTGAAAAACGGATGGCTTTTGCCTTACCGGTTTTCAATATTGAGAGATTGACCGGCGTAATGCCAACTTAATCAGGCAGTTCGCCCAATGACATTTTTCGGCGAGCCATCATGACGTCAAGGTTCACTACAATCATGTTTAAAATCGTTGAGTATTTATTTCTATTCGATATGCAAATAAAGTCGTTTTCTATGAATATACAAAACAAATTACTGAAAAGCGATAAGAACTTGTTCTAAAACACGTGTTTAAGGCATACCCCGTGTTTATTTTAAAAATACGCATCAGGGCATGCAGCGTTCAAATATTGTAGTAACTTTGCCTAAAATCAAAAAAGAATAGCACAATGGTGAAAAAAATAATGACGTGCCTGCTCTTTGCAGTTTTCGGACTGCAAGGTGGGGCACAAACCGTAGAGCCAGATGCTTCAGTCCGAAAATACTTTAGACAATATCAAACGAAAGGTTACGCGCCGGCTTCAGCCATAGGTATCGATTCTTTAAGAACCGAAATTTCATTACACGAAATACGCATCTATGCCAACGAGGCCTTTTGCTCACAATCATTTACTCCCGAAAAAGTAAAGCAAATTTATGCGGAGTTACAGCGCGTGTTGCCCGCACCCTATAATGCCTATCGCATTACTGTGGTCAATAAAAAAGGCATATCCATTGAAGAACTTGTGCCCAATATCTTACGCACCGACATCGGAGATGCTTCGCGACTTTGGGGCGATATACGCTACAATGGTACATCTTGGGTACAAAATATGTCGAAGCCTTATCGCATCACCAACGGACTTCAACACCGACATCTATTTATATGGGCCAGTCATGGTCGTTACTTTGCAGGCGATGTGTGGAAATGGCAGCGGCCTTACCTTTTTGCAACCACTGAAGACCTGCTTACTCAATCCATTGTGTATCCATTTCTGATGCCGATGCTCGAAAATGCCGGAGCCATAGTTTGCAGTCCGCGCGAGCGCGATTATCAGACAAATGAAGCAGTGGTCGACAACGACATGCCACAGCGTATGGGACAGTATGTCGAAGTGTCGCAATCCGGAGCAACGTGGACGGTGTCAGCCGATTCTGTCGGTTTCTTGCCCCCAACCCACTTGTTGGCCGATTCGGTGATGCCTTTTCGTAGCGGAACGTATCGCATGGTGCAAACCACTTCTCGCCGTTCGCGGCTTGCCACTGCCACCTGGACCCCTAACATTCCGCAATCAGGACGTTATGCCGTTTATGTAAGTTATGCTTCGCGTCCGAACAGTGTGCCCGATGCACATTACACCGTGTTTCACAAAGGGGGACGCACCTCATTCACCGTTAATCAGCAAATGGGGGGAAGTACTTGGCTGTATTTGGGTACATTCGAATTTGAAGCCGGCAGTTCAACCCAAGGACGTGTGGTGCTGACTAATCATAGCAACTATCGCGGTGTAGTAACAGCCGACGGTGTACGCTTTGGTGGAGGTATGGCACAGACCGTGCGCGAACAGTCGGGTACATCGGGTGTTCCGCGTTACCTTGAGGCAGCCCGCTACTATGCCCAATGGGCAGGCCTTCCCGACACCCTGTTCAACACCTCCGTCGGAATGAACGATTATGCCGACGATTTGCGCGTGCGCAGCAACATGCTGAATTACTTGGCCGGTGGCAGTGTGTATGTACCGAATAAGCCCGGAATGCGCATACCCTTTGAATTGGCATTGGCGCTGCATAGCGATGCCGGTTTCCATTCAGACCACAGCATTTTCGGTTCGTTGAGCATCTGTACAACCCAAGATGCCGAAGGCAATGCTTTTTATGGCTCAGGATTGTCGCGGCGCGCATCGCTCGACTTTTCCTCGCAGTTGATTAACAATCTCACAGCCGATTTGTCGGCTGTTTTCCAAACCCAATGGGTACGTCGCGAAAACTGGGACAGAAATTATGCCGAAACACGTATGCCAGCTGTACCCTCAGCTATACTCGAAATGTTTTCGCACCAGAATTTCACAGACATGAAGTATGGGCACGACCCGGTGTTTAAGTTCACCCTGGCCCGTTCGGTGTATAAAACCATTTTGCAGTTCGTGAATTTTGAACACGGCATCAAAACCTACACCGTGCAGCCATTGCCGGTACACCATTTTGCCGCTCAACTTTCGGCCGACGGAAAAAAAGTGCGCCTAAGCTGGAAGCCTCGCACCGATGCTTTGGAACCCACCGCCGAACCGATGGAGTACATTGTTTATACAAAAACGGGCAATGACGATTTCGACAATGGCACCTCGGTGGGCAATGCCACAGCCTGTGATGTAACCATTAGTCCGAACAAAGTATATGCCTTCAAGGTAACCGCCGTGAATGCCGGTGGTGAGAGCTTTCCCTCAGAAACTTTGTCGGCCTACTATTCGCCAACCGCAAAGAAACATGTGCTGATAGTCAACGGATTTAACCGTTTGAGCGGTCCGGCATGGGTCGAAACTCCCGACTCATTGGGTTTTGATTTGCAAAAGGATATGGGTGTGCCTTATATGTCGACAACCGCATTTTCGGGCAGACAGCGCAATTTTATTCCATCGGCTGCCGGACTTGAAGGAGAAGTGTCGCTCGGTTATTCAGGTCAGGAACTGATTGGTAAAAACATAGCAGGAAATACATTCAATTATCCTTGCGCTCATGGACTTTCCATTGCAGCATCCGGAGGCGAATATTCCTATTCGTCGGTGGGCAGTGATGCCTTTGCTACACCGGGATTTTCAACCAATAATTATGATGTGATCGACTACATAGCCGGTTTGCAGGTTCGCCGTCCCTATAATTTCAGGTCCTATCCTACGTTTTCACCGCAGATTCGCGAAAAAATATCCCGTTATTTGGATAATGGCGGTGCATTGCTGGTGAGTGGCAGTTTTATAGGCTCAGACAACGCGCACGACCAAGCTGAACGCCAATTCATCGAGGAAGTGTTGAAGTTTAAATACGATGGTACAGCCAAAGCCGACCCGAGTGCGCAGGTAACAGGACTGAACATGCGCTTTGATATTTACCGTCAGTCCACTCCGGAACATTACGGAGCCTCATCGCCCGATGCCCTGCTTCCGGCTTCGAAGCAAGCATTCAGCGCATTTGCATATAATGGAGGACAAGGAGCCGGGGTAGCTTACAAAGGCCGTAACTACCGCGTGATTTCCATGGGTTTCCCTTTTGAATGTATTAAGGATGTGGCAGTGCGTCATACAGCAATGAAGGCCATGTTGCATTTTTTGACTGATGACGCTAATTGATAGTAAACGCTTGTAATTTGTTCGAAAAGTACAAATTACAGGCGTTTTTTCTACAAAAGTGGCAAGAGTGAAATATAAGTTCTACATTTGTCATCGAGCAGATGTTGCACATGAAAGCATCGTTTTTGCATTCACCTTGAAATTCATTTTTCGTGTAATTAAAATATTGATACTATGGAAAATGCAAATGTACAATTTGGGTTAGTGCCGTTTGCCTCAGTTTTGGCACTGCTGTTTGCGTGGTATTTCTACGCACAGTTAAAGAAAACCTCTGAAGGAACTCCTCGGATGGTGTATATTGCAGATGCCGTACGCAAAGGAGCAATGTCTTATCTTCGGCAACAATATAAGGGTCGTTGCATTGTTTTTTTCGATTGGACTTTATGGTATAAGGGGTGACAGGTTTGATTTTCGGTGTAGGCGGTGTGTCGGGTTTGCTTATTGGCAGACTGAGCACGGGCTTTGTACTTGCAGTGTTCATGGCCAATGTCGGCGGCGCATGGGACAATGCCAAAAAATACGTTGAAGAGGGTAACTTCGGCGGCAAGGGCTCAGAAGTTCACAAAGCTACCGTAGTGGGCGATACCGTTGGCGATCCATTTAAGGATACCGCCGGACCGAGTTTGAATATTCTGATAAAGTTGATGAGTATGGTAAGCATCGTCATGGCAGGTTTAACCGTAAGCTGGAGTCTGCTTTAATGAATTGGCAAACAGCATACTACACACCTTTCTGCTACTGTTATTGAATAACCGCATTTGGCACATCTTTTGCAGTGTATATATTGAGTAATAAAGACCCTTTTTTGAAGGTTCACTCAAAACATATAAATATTGAGAACAATGGAAAAATTCAAAGATGTGATAGCCGGAAATACCCCCGTGCTTGTTGATTTTTATGCCACTTGGTGTCAGCCATGCCGTGCCATGCACCCCGTGCTTGAAGAAGTAAAAAAGACCTTGGGCGATAAGATTCGCATTATCAAGATTGATATCGACCGGTATCAAGCTGTGGCCGAGGAATACCGCATTCAGTCAGTACCGACGCTGCTGCTTTTCAGAAATGGCGAAATGCTTTGGCGACAAAGCGGCATGATGAGCAAGCCCGATTTGCTTGCTACACTCGATCCTTTTTTGTCGAGTATTTGAACAGACCCAAACGACCTAATGAGAACTCGCTGTTGAGCATCCTGTGCTTAACAGCGAGTTTGTTTTTTTAGGGTAAAGGGAACATAGACCAGCGTACGACATTTTTTTGTGTTTTCTGTGTAATATTTGTGGTTTTTTTTTGCGTTGCATTCAGTTTCCATTATCTTTGCTTGTGCGAACTCACGCTGTCACCAAATTGGGATGCAGATTTGTGAGAACGTTGATGACTCAAATCAAAATAACAATCCTTATTTCTACAGAATCATGAATAAGATAATCCGTAAAGACCAATTTTCAGAGCGGGTGTTCCGCCTGGTTGTTGAAGCGCCTTTAATAGCCCGTTCGCGCAAGGCAGGCCATTTTGTGATTGTGCGCGTTGGTGAACACGGTGAACGTATGCCTCTTACCATTGCTGAGGCCGACCCGAAAGAAGGAACCATTTCGCTTGTGGTGCAAAAGGTGGGCGTTTCGTCAACCAAATTGTGTCATTTAGAAGTGGGCGATTACATTTCGGACGTGGTAGGTCCGTTGGGAAAGGCTACACATATCGAAAACTTCGGTACAGTAGTTTGTGCCGGTGGTGGTGTAGGTGTGGCTCCGATGTTGCCCATTGTTCAGGCTTTGAAGGCAGCCGGTAACAGAGTGATTACCGTGTTGGCGGGCAGAACAAAGGATTTGATTATTCTTGAAGAAGAAATGCGTGCTTCGAGCGACGAGGTTATTATCATGACCGACGACGGAAGCTACGGACAGAAAGGTTTGGTTACCGAAGGCATTGAAAGTGTTATTCAGCGCGAAAAGGTGGATAAATGCTTTGCCATTGGTCCGGCTATCATGATGAAGTTCGTTTGCTTGCTTACGAAGAAGTATGAAATTCCGACAGACGTTTCGCTGAACACCATCATGGTCGACGGAACGGGTATGTGCGGTGCTTGCCGTATTACTGTAGGCGGACAGACGAAGTTCGTTTGCGTTGACGGACCGGAGTTCGATGGACACCAGGTAGATTTCGACGAGATGCTGAAGCGTATGGCGGCTTTCAAGCCCGAAGAAGTGGCAGCCGACGAGGAAGTGAAAAAGCATCCCGAATTGCTTGAAGTGCCAGAGTGTACGAACCACGGCGAATGCAATGGAAAGGTTGAAAATGAACCTTGCGATTCAGCAGATTGTGAATGCATGGCTGTTGCCGAGGACGATGACAAGAGTCGCGATGCAGTCTGGCGCAAAGAGCTGAGAAGCAGCATGAAGCCTAAGGAACGTCTGGCCATTGAGCGTTGCCAAATGCCGGAACTCGAACCGCAGTACCGTGCGCGTAAATTGAAAGAAGAAGTTAACCAAGGACTCACTGCCGAAATGGCGCAACGTGAGGCACATCGCTGTTTAGACTGTGCCAACCCCGGCTGTGTCGAAGGTTGTCCGGTCGGAATTGATATTCCCCGATTCATCAAACATATAGAAAAGGGCGAATTCATGCAGGCTGCACATACGCTCAAGGAAACCAGTGCATTGCCGGCTGTGTGCGGACGTGTTTGTCCTCAGGAAAAACAGTGCGAAAGCCGTTGTATCCATCACAAAATGAATTCAAAGCCCGTTGCCATCGGTTATCTGGAGCGTTTCGCAGCCGACTACGAACGTCAGCAACTTACGGCTAAGGGCGATGCTGCTGTGGCACATCATACAGAAACTTCGGAAAACAAGCAAAAAATTGCCGTAGTTGGTAGTGGCCCTGCCGGTCTTTCTTTTGCAGGCGAAATGACGAAACGCGGCTATGCAGTCACAGTGTTCGAAGCCTTGCACGAAATTGGCGGTGTGCTGAAATATGGTATTCCCGAGTTCCGTTTGCCTAATGAAATTGTTGATTTCGAAATCAACAACTTGCGTGCAGCTGGTGTCGAATTTGTAAAGGATTGTATCATTGGTAAAACAGAAAGCGTTGAGGATTTGTTCCAAAAGCAGGGTTTTGCCGGTGTGTTCGTAGGCTCAGGAGCCGGTTTGCCTAACTTTATGGGCATTCCGGGTGAAAATGCAACGGGTGTGATGTCAAGTAATGAGTACCTGACACGTGTGAACCTGATGGACGCTTCGAACCCCGAAAGCGATACGCCGGTTCCTTTTGCCAAACATGTGGCTGTGGTCGGTGGTGGTAACACTGCCATGGACTCAGTTCGTACGGCTTTGCGATTGGGTGCCGAAACTGCTACGATTATTTACAGACGTTCGGAAGAAGAAATGCCGGCACGTGTAGAGGAAGTGCATCATGCTAAACAAGAGGGCGTGAAATTCCTTACCCTGCATAATCCGCTGAGATACGAGGCTGACGAAAAGGGCCATGTGAGCAAGGTTGTTCTGCAGCAAATGGAACTGGGCGAACCTGATGCCAGCGGACGTCGTCGCCCTGTACCCATTGAAGGAGCAACAGTTACAATGGATGTAGACTTGGTTATTGTAAGTATTGGCGTTTCGCCCAACCCGATTTTGCCCAATTCTGTAAAAGGCTTAGATTTAGGCAAGAAGGGTACAATCGCTGTGGATGAACATTTGCAGTCTTCAATTCCGGCATTGTATGCAGGTGGCGATATCGTTCGTGGCGGTGCTACGGTAATCTTGGCTATGGGCGATGGTAAACACGCTGCTCAGGAAATGGACGATATGCTCAAGGCTAAAAAGTAGCCGTAACTGAGGTATGTGACTTTTTAGGTCAGGAATTCGTTTGAATTCTCTGGCTTGAAATTGTAGAAATAATAAGGGGTAAAAGCGGATAAAAACGCTTTTGCCCCTTTTAAAACGAATTGCTGGCGGTGTGAACTGCTCAATGATTTATTCTTAACTTTAAACAGCTTAACTAACTAAAAACAGATGCAAGGATTTTACTCCGTATTATTATTGGTATGTTCCAATGTGTTTATGACTTTTGCCTGGTATGGCCATTTGAAACTGCAACAAACCGGAATAAGCAAAGACTGGCCGTTGTTGCTTGTCATTCTGTTTTCATGGGGCATCGCGCTTTTTGAATATATGTGTCAGGTTCCCGCCAACCGTTTGGGCATTATTGATAATGGCGGTCCCTTCAATTTGATACAGCTGAAGGTTATTCAGGAAGTGGTTTCGCTCATCGTGTTCACGGTAATTGCCACCTTGATGTTTAAAGGCGAAAGTTTTCACTGGAATCATGTGGCTGCCTTCCTCTGTCTGGTGGCAGCTGTTTATTTTGTGTTTATGAAATGATGCAGACTTCAGAAAATACAGCACCTAAATTACAACGCGATTATTTACTGCACAAGCGGTTGCAGCGTCTGGTGGGTGAAGCTGTCAAGGATTTTGGTTTGATTGAGCCGGAAGACCGCATATTGATAGGTTTGTCGGGAGGAAAGGATTCATTGGCTTTGCTCGATTTGATGGGAGAGCGGATGAAACGCAGCAATGGCTACTTTTCACTTGAGGCAGTGCATGTGCGTATGAGCAATATTCAGTATGAAAGCGATACATCCTATTTGGAGCAAAAGGCTGCAGCATGGGGTGTGCCGTTTCATGTGGTTGAAACGGGTTTTGAAGCAGACAGAAATGAAAAACGAACACCATGCTTTCTGTGTTCGTGGAACCGACGCAAAACGTTGTTTTCTGTGGCGCAAAACTTGGGTTGTACAAAAATTGCACTTGGACATCATCAGGACGATATATTGAATACTGCACTCATGAACCTTACTTTCAATGGTTCGTTTTCGACAATGCCTGTCAGAATCAGTATGCGCAAGTTTCCTTTGACCATTATTCGGCCATTGGCAAGGATTGCTGAAAGCGAACTCAGAGAGTGGGCAGATTTGAAGCAATATATGCCGGTTAAGAAGGTATGTCCGTTTGACAAAGTTTCGAATCGAACAGAAATACAGAAAGTAACGGAGCAAATGGCTTTGGTCAATCCGGATTACCGACAAAACTTGTGGCATGCTTTATTAAAGGCCGGAGCTTTAATCGAAGAATAAGTGTGTTGCTTTTTCACAAAGAGTTGCATTCAAAAAGAGGCTGCGCCGTTATTAGGATTTACGGCGCAGCCTCCTGTATATATACAATAGTAAGTAGATACCTTCAAAATATAGGTTGTGGTAGGTTCTACTAAATTCCATGGTCTATTTATTTCTCTTGATTTTTTCAATCAAGTTGCGGTTCAGTCTTCGCAAATCCTCGCCAGTTTTGTTTATTAAATCCTCGGGCATGGCTTTCCATTCTTTAAAGAATTCGGGTATCAGCTGTAAAAGATTGGATGTTGGCGGGAGGGTGTCCTCGTCTTGAAAAGGGTTGACTACCACATTGAACGACTGATGCTGTATGCTTACTTCAATGGTTTTCCCTGTCCAAAACGGGTCGCCATCGTAGTGTGCCACACCTTCCGATTCTCTTCTGATAATGAGTTTTTGCGCTTTGTAGGTATGAACATGGTTGCTTCCGGCAAGTTTGCGTGTGAACAGTTGCAGGGCAACTTGTGGAGCCTCAATGGTGTTGAAGGGTTTCATCACAACAACATCGAGTAGCCCATCCTTCATGCTGGCACCCGGGGCAATGAACGCATCATTGCCGTATTGCGAGGCGTTAGCGCAGGCAATGAGGAATGCCTGGCAACTTTCTGTGCCGTTTTCATTTTCGAGCGTATAAGTTTGGGGCTTATACTTCAATCCCGACTTCAAAGTGTTTTCAATGTAAGTGAGAGGTCCCCGTTTGCCGGCTGTCGCAAATTTTTCGCTGATGAAGGCATCGAACCCAACGCCGCAGGTGCAAAAGAAGGGCCGATCGTTGATGGTGCCGTAATCGAGCGAGTGAACAATTCCGTGATTGATAATGTCAATGGCTTTGTGTGGAGAAAGTGGAATGTGTAAATGGCGTGCCAAACCGTTTCCGGATCCGCAGGGAATAATGGCAAGTGCAGTAGGCGTGTGTACCAAAGCACGGCCTACTTCATTGACTGTGCCGTCTCCGCCAACAGCCACAACGATGTCAATGCCACGTTTTACAGCCTCTTGGGCTAAAAGTGTGGCATGACCCGCATATTCAGTATTGATGATTTCAACATCATATTTATTGCGGTCGGTTAATTCAGTTGCAAGTTTGGCAATGCCGTGTTTACGTTGTGTTCCTGAAATGGGATTTATTAGGTAAAGAATTTTTCGTTTCATAGGGGCTGTATTACTGTAAGCCGAAGATCACGCTATAGCAATTTGCTCCGTATTCTTGGGTTGGTTTGTTGTTAAAAACCAATGTCGGCACGTACAAAATTAAGCAAACTAAAATGATTAGCAACTAAAAGCCATGTAATTTTTAGATAGATGAATGATTAAGAGTGCTTTTGCAGAGGTGGATGAAACAAAAAGCTGCACTATTGTGTATGAAAAAGGGTGCTGTGACGAATCGTTTGGGCAACGGTCATTCGTAATGTTAACCATCTTTTTTGTGACGCACGCTCTAATCTACATCTCGAAGCGTAATCTTACAAATCACACTTGGTGTGTGGAATTTGTTTCGCGGTTTGCTACGCATATGTCGCTTTTAACAAATAACACAATAAAGGTAAAAAACGAATACTTGCACCTACTTTCATTTCAGACGAACTCCGTGTACGCGGAGCTTGTCTTCTGCGAAATTTTGAAAACGCTGATTATCAGTGGTTCCAAAATTGTTGAAACTAGCTCGGAACTAAATTAAACTAGCTCGGAACTAATTTCGACAATCTCGGAACTAATTTCAACAATCGCGGAACTAATTTCAACAATCGCGGAGTCATTTTTGGAGATAGCCCGTTCTGTTGCTCAACAATGGCAGACTGATGGAAAAAGCAAGGTTTTGTTTTTAATGTATTTTTATTTATAGAGCCGATTGCTGTTTAACATTAACAGCGAAGAGGGTTAACTACTGTTAGCTTATAATTATAAAACTATACAAAAAGATAGAAGTATATTTTATAAGTATGAACTTTTTCTTACCTTTGCATACATGAAGAAGTTAATGACAATCGGAGAGGCTGCAAAGGTTTTGGGAGTAACCACAACCACGCTTCGCAATTGGGACAAAAAAGGATTGCTCAAACCTGATGAACTGACCCGTGGAGGGAACAGACGTTATAGATTAGAGTCTTTGAAAAACATCAAGGACAACCGTCACATAGTTCAAGATGGATTAAAAACCATTGCTTATGCCCGTGTTTCATCTCACGACCAAAAGGAAGATCTTATACGCCAAGTTGCTGTCCTTGAATCCTACTGCGCCAAGAAAGGATTTGAATATGAAGTAATACAAGACCTTGGGAGTGGCATGAATTACTACAAGAAAGGATTGACAAAACTTCTGAATCTCATCCTTGAAGGGCAAGTGAGAAGATTGGTATTAACGCATAAAGATAGACTCCTTCGCTTTGGCGCAGAACTTGTGTTCGCTATTTGTGAGGCCAAGGAGGTGGAGGTAATAATTATCAATAAAGGAGAGGAAAACGTAAGGTTTGAAGAAGAACTTGCAAAGGACGTTCTGGAAATCATCACCGTATTTTCTGCCCGTCTGTATGGAAGTAGAAGTAACAAAAACAAGAAATTATTAGAAGATGTAAACAAGGCAGTAGCCGAAAATTTGAATAGTAAAGAATGATAACCATATCCCATAAGATAGAACTCGTACCGAACAACAAGCAGAAGAGCTACTTCCGCAAGGCATTCGGTTGCGCCCGTCTTGCTTATAATTGGGGTCTTGCCGAATGGCAACGCCGTTATAAGGAAGGTGATAAAGTAGATGCTTATGGGTTGAAGAAAGCGTTCAATGCTATCAAGAAAGAAGAGTTCCCATTTGTCGGTGAAGTCACAAAATATGCTACGCAACAGCCGTTTATCAATCTTGGAAAGGCTTTCAAGAAATTCTTCGAGGATTTGAAGAAAGGTATCGTTTCCTATCCGCAATTTAAGAGAAAGAAGGATAACGAAGGCAGTTTCTATATTGGCGGTGACCAAGTTTCATTATCTGATACAAATCGCAATTCAAAGAATTTCAGAAAGATACCACACAACGAAAAACAGAAACATCAGTATCTTAAAGTCTCCAATCTCGGCTGGGTGAAGATGACTGAACGGCTGCGGTTTATCGGAAAGATAAACGGAGTGGTAATATCACAGCAGGGAAACAAATACTTTGCATCTTTCAGCGTCCAAGCGGTGGAGGATGAATACAAGCGTACCCATCCGAACGCTGACACCGACAAGGGAGTCCGGATGGCAGGGATTGACCTTGGCATAAAGTCAGCATTGATACTTTCCGACGGAATTACCGTAGAGAATCCGAAGCCGCTGAAAAAGAACCTGAGAAAAATAAAGAAAATAAGCAGACAGCTTGACAAATGTGTACACGCGAGAAACAAGCAGGAACGTTTGGAAGGCAAGAAAAAGTCGAACAACTACAGGAAACTGTCTGTCAGACTTTCCAATGCACAAAGAAAAGTGGCAAATATACGACGTGATTTCACACAGAAAGTCACTACAATACTTACCACACACTATGCGCATATTGCATTGGAGGATTTGAACGTGAAAGGAATGGTGCGCAACCATAGGCTGGCCCAATCCGTTTCAGATGTGGCGTTCGGTGAGTTATGCAGACAGATAGAATATAAGTCGATGCTGAACGGGATTAAAGTTCTGAAAGCCGACCGTTTCTATCCGTCAAGCAAAACATGCAGTGTTTGCGGTCATATAAAGCAAGACTTAAAATTGAGCGACCGCATCTATCATTGTGCCAAGTGTGGTGCTATAATAGATCGTGATTACAATGCAAGTCTGAATCTTCTTTCTCTTATCATAAAAAAACAAATAGGGGCAGATTACCCCAAATCTACGCCTGAGGACTTGACGGCTCTGCTTTTCCGCTTCGTAAGAAATGGAATTGCAACCAGCAAGGTTGAGACAGGAAGACAACATAAATTATAGAATTCTGTATGTTTTTCTATGATTTTATAAGTTTGTCAAATCGGATAGGGTAGCATTAAAGAATGGTACATACAAAACGGCAGAGAGGTAGAAAAATCAATAGTAACCTATTAAATAATGAAGAGTAGGAGGAAGGTGTGTAGGTATGGTAAAACAGGGGTGAAAGAGGTTAGAATTGGGTGAGAAAGTGCGTTGAAAAGGCGGAATGCTGCAATAAAGTTGCATTTTTGTAAAAAAAATGGCGAAAAAATTTGGAGTGTAAAAATAAAGTCGTATCTTTGCACCGCATTTGAGAGGAAATGCTGCTGGAAACAGTAATTAAGCGGAAATAGCTCAGTTGGTAGAGCACAACCTTGCCAAGGTTGGGGTCGCGAGTTCGAGTCTCGTTTTCCGCTCGACATGATGAATTATTAGCCCAGGTGGCGGAATGGTAGACGCGCTAGTTTCAGGTACTAGTGTCAGCAATGATGTGCAGGTTCGAGTCCTGTTCTGGGCACTCTAAAGAGTGTAGGCTAATAATTTAATCTGAAGCATCAATGGAGAGGTGGCGGAATTGGTAGACGCGCTACTTTGAGGGGGTAGTGTCAATTGCGACGTGGGAGTTCGAGTCTCCTCCTCTTCACTTGTTTGCGGAAATAGCTCAGTTGGTAGAGCACAACCTTGCCAAGGTTGGGGTCGCGAGTTCGAGTCTCGTTTTCCGCTCAAACTTCAATGGAGGCAGCTCTGCGCTAAATACGCGAAGCTGTCTTTTTTTTATGATAGAATCATAGATTATTAAGCGTTTTCTTCTAAGCTATGTAATGGTTTTTCGAGTTGAAACTCTCTTTCTTGAATATAGCTTTCGCTTTTGATTAGAACATATTATATAATTAGTCCTTTCCCATGAATATCTACGCACGTTATTTTGATCAAGATGTTCTTGTTTATAGTTTTGAGGAACTTATGGACTTTTTGGCGTCCATTCCTGAAATTCCTATCAATCAGCACATGATTGATGATGTAAGAATGTATGTCGAAAGTGATATACCTTATCCCAAACGCTACAAAATTCGTCCAAGGGTTTATTTTATCTTGATTAAGACCACAGCCCAGACTATGGAGGAATTTAAAGCTAATCGCAAGGATAATTCAGTGCGTCAGATGCCGGAGGTCAATGCGGGTGTTCCTGAAATGGTGGTGAATAAAAAGGAAATTAAAGCCGCACTTTTGGCAGAGGAGCGTTTCGGCTGGTATTTGGGAACTATCGTGTTTAAACGTGTAATCCAAATTGCCAATACCGCTAAATTCAGATATCAGGATACCACTTTTCAGGCTTATGTGCAAGCTGAATCGGGTATGGAATGCTATAATCGCATTGTTGATCACCTTAAAGGACGTTCTGAAGTTGATCTCCGGAGTCAGTTCCCTTCAGCGCGCGGCGTGAACTTCTCGTTTGAGTATGTGGGAGAAAATTTACCCGAAGAAGAGGGCTCGGATGAGAAATATGCAGATTTTGAAGAATAATAAGTATATTTTTAGCTTAAATATTTGGCTGTGAATAATTAAATGCTTATTTTTGCAGCCGAAAAATGGTTCCGTAGCTCAGTTGGATTAGAGCAACGCCCTTCTAAGGCGTGGGTCTTGGGTTCGAACCCCAACGGAATCACTTTCAAAGCAGAGAGCGAAATCATTGATTATCAGTGAATTTCGCTCTCTGTTTGTTTGTATACTCAATTTTTGAGCGCGAATAAAGAGGCATTGTAGGTATCGTGTTGAGCCATCATGACCCGAAAATGCAGCGATTTTTTATTCTGTTGTGGCAAATCTCAGCATGGTTATGAAAACAGCATCTGGGCAATGATCAAATTCCTGGTGTTTTTCATGAATGTATTTAGAAAAGCAGGTGATTTTTGATTTGTTCGGTGTAAAGGCTTTCCGAAAAATTTTGTAACTTTGCCAACGAGTTGATAACAAAGGCTCATCTATCAGAGTATATACTAAACACCCATATTATAATAAATAAAACTCATGGAAAAAAGCGCATTACAAATTGCACGCGCTGCGTATCAGCCTAAATTGCCTGCTGGTCTTCGTGGCAATGTGAGCATTAAGGAAGGTGAACCCACTCAGAGCGTGGGCGATCAGGAAGAAATCAAGAAATTGTTCCCCAACACTTACGGTATGCCTCTCGTAGAGTTCGTACCCAGTGACGAAAAGAAGGAATATGCTCCGATGAACATCGGTATCATCCTTTCGGGTGGACAGGCTCCTGGTGGTCACAACGTAATTTGCGGCCTTTACGATGAACTCAAAAAGCAGAACGCTGCTAATAAATTGTATGGCTTCTTGATGGGCCCCGGTGGCTTGGTTGATCACAAGTACATCGAACTCACCGACGAAGTTATCAACGAGTATCGTAACACGGGCGGTTTTGACATGATTGGTTCAGGCCGTACGAAGCTTGAAGAAACGAGCCAGTTCGAAAGCGGTTTGAAGATTATCCGTGAATTGGGCATCAAGGCAGTAGTTATTATCGGTGGTGACGACTCTAACACGAACGCTTGCGTGTTGGCTGAATACTATGCAGCAAACAACTATGGCGTACAGGTGATTGGTTGCCCCAAAACTATCGACGGTGACTTGAAGAACGATCAAATCGAAACTTCTTTCGGCTTCGACACTGCTTGCAAAACTTATGCTGAAGTAATTGGTAACATCCAGCGTGATGCTAACTCGGCTCGTAAGTACTGGCACTTCATCAAGTTGATGGGTCGTTCTGCCAGCCACATCGCTTTGGAATGTGCTCTTCAGTGCCAGCCTAACGTATGTATCGTAAGCGAGGAAGTTGAAGAAAAGAACCAAACGCTCGACGATATCGTAACTTACATTGCCGGTGTTGTTGCTAAGCGTGCTGCTAACGGTAACAATTTCGGTACTGTATTGATTCCCGAAGGCCTCATCGAGTTCATTCCTGCAATGAAGAAGCTCATTGCTGAACTGAACGACCTCTTGGCTACTCCTGAAGCTGCAACCGTTGCTGCTGCTGAACAGCGTGCATGGATTCTTTCTAAGCTTTCAAAGGAAAACGCTGCTATTTACGAAAGTCTGCCTGATGGCGTGGCTAAGCAGCTTACTATGGAACGTGACCCCCACGGTAACGTACAGGTTTCACTCATCGAAACTGAAAAGCTGTTGTCTGAAATGGTTGCTAACAAGCTTGCTGCTTGGAAGAACGAAGGCAAGTTCGTTGGTAAGTTCGCTGCACAGCATCACTTCTTCGGTTACGAAGGACGTTGCGCTGCTCCCTCTAACTATGATGCAGACTACTGCTATGCACTCGGTACGAGCGCTGCACAGTTGGTAGCTAACGGCAAGACTGGTTACATGGCTATCGTTAAGAACACTACTGCTCCTGCTGAACAGTGGGTAGCCGGTGGTGTGCCCATCACGATGATGATGAACATGGAACGTCGTAATGGACAGATGAAGCCCGTAATCAAGAAGGCTTTGGTTCGTTTGGATGGTGCTCCTTTCAAGGAATTTGCTGCTCACCGCGAGGAATGGGCTGAAAACACCAGCTTCGTTTACCCCGGTCCTATCCAGTACTTTGGTCCGTCTGAAGTTTGCGATCAGTGCACCATGACTTTGAAACTCGAACAGGCTAAGTAAATAATACTTAAAGTCTGACTTTTTAAATAGGATGTTCTATAAGTTTGATATGATGCCGGCTACTCTGTCAGTAGATATATTCAGCTTTTTCTTTGATGGAGCAGATATAATTGCTATTGCGACAGATGGTTCTGCTTGTATGCATTAAACTTATAGGACATCCTTTCATTTTTTTAGAAGTAAAGGTATTGCTGCTTTTTCGATAAGGTTCATGGCTTTCTGTTGAAGTGCCTTTGTGCTTTTATCTACTTTTTAATGTGGTTAGATACCTTTGTTTTTTATTCTGATTTATATTCCCCTGTATAAAAATGACTGTTAACTTTGGAACAGTGGCAGTGATTTTTTAGGTAGCCGTCAGTTATTTAAAAGTACCTGTAGGATATTTGAAGGGGGGAAATGATTGTTTATACGGATGGTTCGAAAACTCGTGCCACTAATCAGCGCTATGTTAACAGCATAATGACTACTAAACGAATACGGACTTCTTCTTCGCGACCTAAGACAAGCCCTCGAAGAAAAACAAAAAATGGCCGCCATTCGACGAAACATACCCTGCAACAGGTTGAACTGAAAGCGCGTTCCATCTTAATTCGTCTGTCATTGATTTTTGGGGTGGGCTTATTTTGTTATTTAATTTACATTTATGTCGTTGCTCCCTATCGTTCGCGCTGGCAGGCGCTTTATGGTAAGGAGGTTTATCCTGAGGGTTTTTCAATCCGCGGCATAGATGTAAGTCATCATCAAGGAGTGATTGATTGGGAAAAATTATCGAAAGCTCAAATCGGCAAAGATCCCATTTCGTTCGTATTTATCAAGGCTACAGAGGGACAGGACTTTTTAGACGAGAATTTTAACGATAATTTTTACCAGGCAAGGGAAAATGGGCTTTTACGTGGAGCCTATCATTACTTCAAGCCGAATGTTTCTGCTAAATTGCAAGCGCAATATTTCTTGAAACAGGTGCATTTGGAAGAGGGAGATTTGCCGCCTGTGCTTGATATTGAGGAAGTTGGTAATCTGTCTCCGGAAGAATTACGCAAAGCTTCGCTGACATGGCTAAAAGCTGTAGAAAAGCATTACCACGTTCCTCCTATATTATATACGAATTACAAGTTTAAGGTTGATTACTTGAATACGAAAGATTTTGACAGATACCCTTACTGGATAGCTCATTATTATGTGAGAACAATTTCGTATCAAGGGCCGTGGAAGTTTTGGCAGCATACTGACCGTGGACGCTTGAATGGCATCAAAGGCAATGTAGACTTAAATATCTACAATGGTTCTATGTACGATTTGAAGCGACTTTGCATTGAAAGACATTAAATGAATATGGGGTAACCTTATTCATGTGCTCTGCCAAGTGTGAGTTTAAGGCTCGTGCGGAGTTGTCATGCTTTTGTGCTGAAATAATAGGGTAGTTCCGAATAATTATGAACACCTACTTATGAAGTCGTCTAAACTTTTCTGACGAAGATTGAATTTCATAAAAGTTCAGACGACTTCTATATATATAAACCTATACAGTTGGGTTTCTCAAAAAAATGCGCCTCAAGGTTTAACAAAAACCTTGGGGCGCATTGCATTGCGGTATAGCCTTTGTATCGCTTTTTATGATAAGGCTAATTGATAAAGTTCCAGGATATTCCGAATCGTATGACCATACGGTTCAGTGGATAATGAGGCACCAAGAACGGGTCGCCGGCTCCAGATGAGTAATTGACGTGTGAGGCCATGATGTAGAAGCGGGTTCGCTTCAAATGGAAGTTGGCATATACGTTTACTATCGGATAATTGCCCACTTTGGTCTGATACTTTTCGTCTTGAATAGCATATTGTCCGATAATGGGCGAGTAGGTTGGCGCGTAATACTTCGTAAAGTAAGTCATGTCAGCTCCAATTTCTGTTTGCAGCACACGGGCTATTCGAAAGAGTATATATAGATTCGTATAACCGGTGAAAGCAGGCACAGGCATGATGTTCTTGTTGCTTGACACCTGATAGGAAAGTTCATTTTCCCAGTTCAAGATACCGAATCGAAAGTCCTGCTCGAGTGTGATACCCAGCAGTTGCAGGTTCTTCGAAGCCTGTGCAACTTTGATGGCGTGGTGGTAACTTGGATAGGCATTGTCACTTACCTGATAAGGAGTGAGTGTTTCCTTAAAGTACAGGTGGTTCTGCACATTCTCGAGGTGAGCCGTAAGGGTGGTTTGCTTGTAATTGAGTGTTGCACTGATGCGTGAGCGCAGCAATTTGTTGAGGTCGTTGTTGTCCCACCAGGCATTTCGCCCACGGTATTTCCGGTAGTAGAACGAGGGGCGTTCATTGCGAACAAAACCATTGAACAGGAACTTCAATGAATCCTTCTTAATCGGAATGTTCAGCGAGGCATTTGCTTCGACATTGAATTCTCCCCAATCTTTACCAGTAGTTCGAATTTCACCGAGTACATTGTAGCGGAATATATTACCTTGTTCTTTCAGTATCTGTCCGCCGACGGTGATGTAATTCTCTTTGAATTTCGTTTTTTGATTGATGGCTACAGCGTAGGGCAGTCTGAAGTCGTACGACGCAAACTCGTGTTTACCAAACAGTCGTAAACCCATTTTCATCCACTTGTTAAAGCCCTCGTGCAATTCAAAGGCCAGGGTGTTCTCAACACTCAAGTGGTGAGTACGGTCGTTTGCTGAATCGCCAGGCAGGTAGAAATCAGCAAAGTAACCCGGATCTTCGGCATTATTTGCTACGTTTGCAATAAATTTGCGCGTATTGTCATCAATTCTCAGGGTGTGAATGAAGGATGTTACAGGCACAAATTCGGAGATGATTTTGGTAGAGTCCTTTTGTGCATGATTCTCATTCTCTTCCGTCTTGGACGTGATGCGCGGCAAGCGGGGTTGATTGGACGGCTGTAATTTGACTTTTTCGTTTGTCTGGTTGGTGTCAGCAGGTGCCGAAGTCAGTTTCTTAAGCTGTTCTTTGGTAAGTATGTTTCCTTTTTCGTCGCGATAGCGATGAAATCCCAAATTATATCGGTGGGTAAGGAAAAATTGGTTACCGCCAATCTTATTCCAGGCACGTGCCAGATTGATTGGCATATCAGCTGTTCCGTATTTCGTAGGGAAACTTTCCGGCCGCTTCACATAATCATCGTTTTCAATACCACCGTTCTCTCTTGTCTTTAAGTAAGTGTGTTGAAAGAAGGTGTGCATCTGGTACTCATCGCCTCGGTAGGAAGCATAGAGTGTACCATCGAAGTCGGCAGTTGATTGTCCTTCGTAGTAGCCACGGCCATACAAGTAGTCGGCCTTGAAGCCCATACCCAATTTTTTACCGGAGTTTACCGAGAACAAAGCGCGTATGCGGTCTTCACCGTTTGTTTTATTTCCGCAGGAGTGGTAAGTGATGTTGGTAAATGGTGACTTGGTATTTGTATACAGCAAATCGCCGGCTCCTTTCAGGAAAAAGTCGTAGGGCTGTTTGAATATAAAGGGGTTGTACTGCATATTAACCGTCTGCTCATTGAACAAACGGCTGATGCGCGGTGCTCCGAGGTTGCCCGTATAGTTGTAGCGTCCGGTAGGGCCAGAAGTGAAATTTTCGTTTTGAAATCTGTGAGGAATGGTGTCGTAAGTAGCCGGATGAATATCGCCAAATCGAGGGTCTATTTTCCATACATATATGCCTTCGGGTACATTGGTTGTTTCCGTACTGTCACTGTCGAAACCACTTGCTTTTTGTTCCTCTTCGAGCAGTGGATTGGGACGAATGTTCTGAGCATATACCGGATGCGACAACATTAACAAGCAGAATAACAAGCTTGGATGTCTCATAAGATGATAGCTTACTGATACTTTTTGATGAATGTTTCAACAGAAGTATCGCCTAAGTTTTTCGCTTTTTGTAAATTCTTGATAGCTTCGGTTTTATTGCCTTGCTCACCATAAGCAACGCCGATAATTTTGTAGCAGTCGGGGTTTTCGGGTAAGTCGTGAAGCAATTTCTGGGCAGCTTCAATGGCTTGCTTGAATTCGCCCACACTCAGCAGTAATGCAGCTTCTTCTAAACGGAAGGGTATAGGTTCTTTGGAAGTAGCAATGGCAGTTCTTATGTCATCAAGTGCCTGCTGATACATGTGTGCTTCAGTTTCAGCCTGATACCTTAAGTAGTAGAAGTTGGCATTCAAGTTGCGCGGCCCGATGATTTTTTCGTACTCATTGTAATCGAACACAGCTTTGCGGAAGTGACCGGCTTGTATCAGTCGTCTTGAGCGTTCCAGATAGTATTGGGCGTAGCGGGCATTGACAGGTTGGGGCAGATGAGTAATGCAGCTGTCAAGCAGGGTGATTACCTGCATCGAATCGCGACCGGTTTTTTCAAGTGCCAGTGCTGCAGAATAGTAGGTGTCGGCCGATGCAAACTGTTTGTCGGTACATACCTTGCTGAAAATCTGGTATGCGCCGTCGTAGTTTCCTTGCGCATACTGACACTTACCCTTATGCATGAGGTAAAGCGTGTGTGGCTTGATGCTGTAGGCTTTAGATGCTTCCTCCTCAGCGCGTTGTAAAGTCCAGTTGCTTGGAGTAGTAGCAGAGTCGATGGGTGAAAGGGCTACCTTATATAAAGCTGTGCTGAACTGGTAGTGAACAGCATCGGGCGTCATACTTGTTGTGTCTGAAGCGGCCTTCTCGGCAGCGAGCAAAAAGTCTTGTTCGCTGTGGGCTAAATCTCCTTGTTTCAGGTAGTAGTTGGCTCGGTTCACATAACCTTCGGCCATGTTGGGATACGATGTGATGAAGTCATTGTAAGCTGTACGGCACGTAAGCGTATCAATGGAAGGAAGCATATATAAATAGGTTAAAGCATCCTTGGCATTGTTGGGCAAAGCTTTGGGAATATTGATTTCCAGTAAATCTGTGTTGAATGCCGACTTAGCAGTTGCTCGCAGTTCGTTGATAAATCGCGAGTCGAGGGCATAAGCATATTCTGCATTTTTCTTATTGTTCTTCTGAGTGATACCCATAAGCGAACCCTCTGCATCAACGAGCGGACGACCCATGTTAGCTTTGTCGTTTTGCACGTCGATGTGATAGTAGCGATAATTGTTGTAGGGTTCATCCGAACTGATATTCACCACTTGCCCTGGTTGCTTTTTCTTTGTGGTGTAGTTCAGCATATACAAAGGAGCTCCTTTAACAGCAGCATTGTTGGTGATGCTAAAGTAGTCGTTGTTTCCTCCGTTATCCACTTTGAATTTAACCAAATCGGTACTTGCATTAGCTCCGATGATTCGCTGAACAGCATGTTTTTTTCCTTTGAAATCTACAACTTCAGCTTTGTATGCACCTTTGAAAAAATGATAGGAAGCAACGGCTTCACCCTGTTCGCCAATGTAAAAGGCCACACCAGAGTTTAATAATTTTCCGTTAGCGTCGTATGTGAAAACATTCAGGACAGCCGTTTGAGCATTCTTGAGTTTTACAATTTCGGCTGCATAAGAATTGATTGTTCCTAAGGCAAGCAAAGGTAGAATATAGGGTGTAAGTTTCATTTACAATAGTCCTTTTCGTTATAGGTTTCTCTTAAAAATGAGCTTGATGAAGTCATTTATATAAGGTGGCAAAAATAGCTAATCAAGGGTGCTTGTTGGCAAGCAGCGATTTCGCATTTTCAATGGCCGCATCTGTTAATTCAGCACCCGAAAGCATGTGGGCAATTTCCTCAATGCGTCCGTTTGAATCTAGTGGTTTGATGTGGCTCAATGTTTGTCCGCAGCTATCCTCTTTGAATACTTTGTAATGGTGTTTACCCCAGGCTGCAATCTGAGGTAAGTGGGTGATGCAGATTACCTGACAGAATTGTGCAATTTGATTCATAACCTTAGCCATTCGTTCGGCCATGTTGCCCGAAACGCCGGTGTCAATTTCATCAAATACAATAGAAGGTAGTGATTTGCGTTTGGCAATGAGTGCTTTCAAAGCTAACATTAAACGGGCAATTTCACCGCCTGAGGCTATTTGCTTAACGTCCTGCGGCGGTATGTTCTTGTTTGCCGAGAACATGAGCAATACGCTGTCAGCCCCCGAGGAATCAGGTTCATTGCGTTGAGAAATAGCCATTTCGATGTGCACATTAGGCATTCCCAATACATGGAGTGACTGCGTTATTTCTTTTTCAATCAGTTTGGCAGATTCCTTTCTGCTTGCAGTTAACAAAATTGCTGCTTGATTTCGTTCAGCAAGTAGTTTGTTGACTAAATCTGTTTGTTGCTGAATGTTTTCGTCTGTGTTTTCAATGCTGTTTAATTTATCGCGCAGAGATTGAAGAATGTCGAGTAAATCCTGAATGGTGTTTACCTGATGTTTTTGTTCAAGATTGTAAATCGTGTTCAAGCGTTCTTCGACATAAGCCAAGCGCGCAGGGTCGTACTCCACATGTTCAATGTGCTGTTCAATTTCAGCTTCGATATCGTTGAGTTCTATCCGCACGCTATCCAGTCTGCCAGCCAATTCTGTTGCATTGTCAAAGTTCTTTTCAATGTGTCTGAGTTTATCAGAAGCGCATTTCAGAATTTGATTCACAGAGTTTTCGTCAGCATTCAGTACCGACGATGCTGCATACAGTGCTTCTTTGATATCTTCTGCATGCGTCAGGAGTAACTGTTCTTGTTCCAGTTGCTCTTGTTCGTCGGGTGAGAGTTGTGCCTCGTCAATTTGCGTCAGTTGAAACTCCAGATAGTCCTTTTCCGCTTTTCCTCGTTCTGCTTGCAGAATCAATTCTTTAAGCGTGTTTTTAGCTTCAACGTAGAGTTTATGCAATCGCTTGTAATTACCAACTACATCGGGCTTGTTCGCCATTAAATCAAGCGTATCAATCAGAAACAATTCGTTTCTGATGAGTAAGTTTTGATGTTGCGAATGAATGTCGATGAGTGCTGTGCCAATCTCCTTTAAGCAAGCAGCAGGAACAGGCATGTCATTGATAAAAGCTCTACTTTTACCATTTTGCATCACTTCGCGGCGTATAATACATTCAGTTGCATCATAGTCGATGTCGTTGGCCGTAAAAAACGCCTCTAAATTGAGGCGTTCAATATTGAATATGGCCTCAATCATGCACTTTTTATGTCCGGTTTGTATGGCCTTAGAGTCAGCGCGTCCACCCAGAAGCAGGTTTAAAGCACCTAATATAATACTTTTTCCCGCACCGGTTTCGCCTGTTATAACAGAAAAGTCATTATGCCAGTCGATATCTAAATGTTCAATGAGAGCATAATGCGATATAGTTAGGTGTTGCAGCATGGCAGAAGCACAATTTAGATTAGGAACGGGTGTGGTATGCGGTTTATCATACGTGATACCCCCGTTTGTAGAATGTAATAGGTTCAGACCATTGGACAAAGAAATCCGAAGGCCCGAAGTAACTTAAGGGTTGAATTCCTCTTACTTATTTTTTCTTTAGAGAGCAATGCGAAATGACTAATTATAGCTTATTGCACCATCTGTCTCCAGTAGGAATTTTGCGAAGCGTTGATGCGCGAAAGCGTCTCGACGATTTCTTCCTTCTCTTTAGCATTTCCATGTCCTTTGTAGATGGAAAGAAGTTCATCGCGTTTGTATTCCGTAAAAATTTGCGGAAGCAGACTCATTGATTTATTACTGTTAGCCTGTTTGAGCAAACCCATGGCCTTTGTAATTCCAGCGCGTCCACGTTCCACATTTTCACTCATAACATCCAACCCCTCGCGGTAGTAAGCATATTGCATATTTCTGAAGGGTTCCATACCCCCATCAAGCATATCTGTAATGATGGCATGTCTGTTTTTGCTGTCTTCAAAAGCCTTCCAACCTTTGTAGTTCAAACTTTGCGCATTATTGACAATGGTTTGAGCGGTTTGCAGGTAAGATGTTCCACCTAAAGGCGACATGGCATCCATGTCTATGCCAATAATCAGGTAAACATAGTAAGCAAGTAAAGCCGTCAGGTTATTGTCAATCACATCACTGCGGAATTCAATCTGATCGTATTCCTGATAGTGAAAGTTGAAGTTGGGCTCATTGAAGGCAAAGGTCGTAGTCGTGTAGTTCGAGCCATAAACAGGGCGATTAGCCTGCAAGTTGAGTGTACCTTCGAAATAATTTTCAGCAGGCGAGTATTTTTTTATCGTAATGCTGAAATTGCACTGAATGCGTTCGTTCTTTTTAAACTGCAAATCAGTCCAATGCCTATCGTTTAAAAATTCCTCAAGAGTTGTTTTTAAAGTTTCGAACACCGAGGTACTCGTTCCTTGTACTTGCTGATGGTTGATGGTGACGCGAGCATCCAATTCCTGCGCCTTTATGTTCAGAAAAGGCAAGCACACGATAATAAAAGTCAGAAATTTATTAAACATAGGCAATCATCAGAATGTAAATCGAAAGAAAGTGAAAGCGAGGTTACTGTTTGAACAGGCTAACCAATTCTTCAACAATATCGTCAGCTACCAGTTTTTTGCTTTTAATGGGATACTCCGTCGTTTTACCTTGGGCAGTCAATATAGTAACTTTGTTCGTATCGTAAGCAAAGCCGGCTCCCTTGTCGTTTAAAGAATTCAGCACAATAAAGTCCAGGTTCTTTCTGCGCAATTTGTCGCAGGCATTGTGTTGCTCATTGTCGGTTTCGAGCGCAAATCCCACTAAATGTTGTTTAGCCGTTTTCAGTTTCCCTAAGGTTGCAGCAATGTCTTGCGTAGGTTGAAGCTCCAGGTGCAAGTTACCGCTTCCTTCACGTTTGATTTTGTGGTCAGCCTTTTTAATAGGAGTGAAATCAGCAACTGCAGCGCAAAGAATTCCAGCGTCTACTGAAGGAAACAATGATGTGGCAGCTTCAAACATTTCCTGAGCACTGACAACATCCGTACGATGAATGCGCGGATGGTCAACCGTCAATTCCACAGGACCTGCAATAAGTTCAACCTCAGCCCCTCGGTTGGCACACGATTCGGCCAAGGCAAAGCCCATTTTACCGGTAGAGTAGTTACCGATAAAGCGAACAGCATCTAACTTTTCATGTGTAGGGCCAGCTGTAATCAGAATGCGCTTACCCGCCAAGTCGTTATTGCAAGCAAGCTGCTCAGATTGTTTACCATTGAAGAAAGCAGACAATACCTCGAATATCTTTTCAGGCTCTTCCATACGTCCTTTTCCAACCAAGTGGCTGGCCAGTTCGCCATCTGCCGCTTCAATAATGTGATTGCCGTAAGTGCGCAACACATTTAAGTTCTTGACCGTAGAAGGGTGGCGATACATATCGAGGTCCATTGCAGGGGCCACAAATACAGGCGCTTTCATCGACAGGTAGGTAGTAATCAGCATGTTGTCGGCAATGCCATGTGCCATTTTTCCAATGGTCGAGGCTGTAGCCGGTGCAATAATCATAGCGTCTGCCCATAAGCCTAAATCAACATGGCTATGCCACGACCCATCGCGTTGTGAGAAGAATTCCGAAATCACAGGTTTCGAAGTCAGTGCCGAAAGAGTGATAGGTGTAATGAATTCCTTTCCAGCCGGTGTGATTACCACTTGCACTTCGGCTCCGGCTTTAATCAGCAGGCGAATGAGCGAGCAAGTTTTGTAAGCAGCGATGCTTCCTGTAATTCCTACTACGAAATGTTTTCCTTTCAATGAATTCATTGATGATGCTGTATTTAAGTGGTTGTTGTCCAAACGACAAGTCATTAAATGCCGTAACGTAATTTTAAGCGCATGAAAGTTTGTTTCGTATTTTGCGTAAAGTCACCTTGCATAACCCACGAAAAATACCCCGGATCCCGGCGCAACACATCACAAACGCTTTTACCGCGATATTTACCAAAGTTGATGGTTTCCACACCCTGGTCATTATAGACAATGCGTCCCGCAAGGTCTACGTTTTTATTTCTGCGTGAAAATTCAGCGAGGAAATCAACATTGTTTTGCAGCGTATCGGCATAACGGTCGAGCTGTGCTTCGAGCACTTCGAGCGTAGCGCGAGTATCCGCTTCGGCCGTGTGTGCATCCTTCAAGTCCTTGTCGCAATAAAACTTGTAAGCAGCCGTCAAATCGCGTTTTTCCATTTTATGGAAGATGCCCTGTACATCTACAAAGCGAACTTCGCTGAGATCATAATTTACACCAGAGCGAATAAATTCTTCAACCAATAATGGAATGTCAAAATAGTTCGAATTAAATCCGGCTAAATCGCATCCGCTGAAAATGTCAGCCAATTCTTGAGCCTTTTCTTTGAACATCGGGCAGTCTGCCACGTCAGCATCGGTAATACCGTTTACAGCAGTAGCTTCGCTGCTGATATGAATACCCGGATTAAAACGGAGCGTATGAACGTCCTGTTTACCGTCCGGATAAACCTTGATATAGCAAAGTTCAACGATACGGTCTGAAGCAATATTAAGCCCCGTAGCCTCAATATCAAAGCAAATGATAGGGCGCGATAATTGAAGTTGCATGATTGGTTTTCAGATTTTAATCAGGAATGTTGACAATTAAAATACAAGTGCAGGTGCAGTAAGCAGCAGAACCTCCTCGTTTTCTTTCTGTTCAGCAGGTTCAATCAAACCAGGGCTGGTGGGGGATGCAAGTTTAATCACAACTTCCTCAGAATCTAAGTTTTGGAGCAGATCCAGCATAATGGAACCCTTGAACGCAATGTTCATAGGTATGCCGGTATAGTCACAGAGCATATTCTCTTCAGCCGATTTACCAAAGTCAACATCCTGGCTCGAAATATTGAGTGTGCTGTTTGAAAGTCTGAACGTAACCAATACCGCATTCGGATTCGCAAAAATCATGATACGGCGCAAAGCACTAACCAAAGCCATACGGTTAATCGTGAGCACATTATGGTTCTTCGTAGGAATGATGCTCTCATAGTTCGGGTACTTACCTTCCAGCAGGCGGCAAACCATCTTAAAGTTTTCAGTTTCGATAACTGCACTTCGTTCGCTCAAGTTAAGGTTGACATTCTCTTGTTCCTTAGTCAGCATGTTTTTGAGCAAGGTAGCCGGACGCATACTCAGCAAAAATACCCCCTGCATGTCCGAACTTTGTTGAATTTTAGTTCGTGAAAGCTGATTACCATCGCAAGCAACAATGTTCAGCGATTCTTTTCTTACATCAAAGCAGATAGCGTTGAGTTGCGGACGCAGATTCTCTTTGGCAGCCGAAACCAAAGCACGGCTGATGCTCGTAAATAGAGTAGGCGCATGCATAGTCAGCGAAATTTGCGTACCTTCTGTTTCTTTCAGCGTAGGATACTCCGAAGCATCCTGAGCCATGAGTTTGTATTGGCCATTCTGGTATCTGACAATCAGCTCAAAGCTGTTAGCGTCAAATTCAAATCGAAGCGGCTGGTCAGAAATTTCCTTAATGGCATCCTGTAAAATTTTGGCATTTACAGCAAAGCACATATCACCGTCGCATTCATTCAGTGCCAAGTGCGTAACGAACGTAGTGTCATTATCCGACGCCGTAATTGTAAGCACATTATCCTTGATGTCGAACAAGAAGCAGTCGAGAATACGCAGATTATTTTTCTGAACAATTACACGGCCAATGGTGTTGATATGCGTTGATAAGATGTTGCTTGAAAGTACAAAATACATGACATGAAATGTTTTTGTGGTTCCTAAATGTAAAAAATAGCGAAGCAGTACATGCAAAGATGTCCGGCAAACAAGTTCCTGTAAAACCCGAAACAGCGAAGGCACAGGGCCTCATGTACAACTTTTGCGATACAAAGTCATTGCGTTCAACCTACAAAAATGCCGTAAACAAGGATTCCCTGCGCATTATGGTGGAGCATTGGCTGAGTTCGCGCAAGCAAAAGTACTCTTTTTTTGTGAGAAGTTGAACTTTACAACGTAAAATGTGTGGCAATAAAAAAGAAAGTTGTACTTTCGCGTATAATTTACTACAACAACAATATTTGCAATGGAATTATCAGGCAAGATTATTGCCGCACTCGAGCCAAGAGGCGGCGTTTCTCAACGTACAGGCAATACATGGAAATCGCAAGAGTTCGTCATTGAAACTCATGAACAGTACCCCAAACATTGTGTGTTCAGAGTGTTCGGTGAAGACAGACTGCGCGACTTCGACCTCAAAGTAAACGAAGAAGTAACGGTATCATTCGACATTGATGCTCATGAATATCAGGGTCGTTGGTACAACGATATCACGGTATGGCGCGTACAGCGTGGTGTAGTCGATGCCGGCGCACCTGCAGCCCCCGTTGCCTCTGCTCCCGCTCCTGCAGCAGCACCTGCCCCCACGGCAGCTCCCGCCGCTTCTTCGTTCGAAGCAGAAGGTACCGCTGATGATCTTCCCTTTTAATCACGAAGAACGGTAAGATATTTGAACCACGTTCGTTATTCTCTGTAAGCAGAATAACGGGCGTTGTTCTTTTTAAGGGAATAGTAGCATCTTGTGCATGGAGTTCAAGACAGGAAGGCCTGTCTTACTCTCTGTTGTAACATTTTATCTATTAAAATTATTTACCAGTGCGTATTATTCAAAAGGTACTAAAGTGGTTATTCGTATTTTTTTTCTCGTCCACTTTGCTCGCAGTTCTTTACTACAAATTCTTCCCTGTGCATTACACCCCTTTGATGTTCATACGTTGTGCACAGAATTACAGTAAAAACAAGCCCGTTGCCATTCATCACAAATGGGTGCCTATTGACAGCATATCTCCTTATTTGCCGGTAGCCGTAATAGCCTCAGAAGACCAAAATTTTCTTTCACATCACGGCTTTGATTTCGATGCCATTCAAGATGCAGTGCGCGAACGCATGGAAGGCGAACGCATGCGCGGGGGCAGTACCATTTCCCAGCAAACAGCTAAAAATGTATTCCTATGGCCCAAGTCCTCATGGGTACGCAAAGGCTTCGAAGTATATTTCACCGTACTCATTGAGTTACTGTGGTCAAAGGAACGAATCATCGAAGTGTATCTGAACAGCATTGAGATGGGGCCCAATATTTATGGCGCTCATGCTGTGGCACAATATCATTTCGGGTGCAAACCAGGCCAACTGCGACGTTCCGATTGTGCCCTGATTGCGGCAACCCTGCCTAACCCCATACGTTTCAGTTCGCTTCGTCCTTCGAAATATATGCGCAAGCGCCAAAAGCAAATCAAGCAGCAGATGCACTACATTCCCTTCCTGAAAGCCAAGGAAAAATAGCAGATGAGTCTGCTGTTCCACACATCCTATTTATAGCTATGATATAAGCGCACTTCGGTGCGGTAGTTTTTAGTTGATAATGAACTAAATGTAACCAACTACCGCGCCGAAGTGCGCTTTATAGGTATGAATAGATTTGAAAAACCTACTTATTGAATTTAAAAATGTTGTAGTTTCGTATTTTTGATTTATCTTTGCGTTACCCTATGCGTGTATAGGGCGTGCGTACACTCCGGTGTATATACGTAGCACTGTGAAAACGTTGCACAATGTCCATTCGATACTTAATCAGACATCTGCATATAATTCAAACATTCTAATAACTTATTGAAAAGCATGAAGCATCTCTTTTCAACGCGCAAGCTGATAGTTCTTGCTGCAGCCTGTATGCTTTCAGCCGGTACGTTATGGGCTGAAATCAATCCGAAACCCTTCATCGTTCCCGAACTCAAAGAGTGGAAAGGTGCAGAAGGTATGACCCAACTTTCTGGTAACATCGTTGTTAAAAGCTCAAAACTTAATGCCGTTGCGCAAGCTTTAGCTGCCGACTACAAAGAAATGTTCGGTAAAGAACTGACCATTAAAAAAGGAAAAGCAAAAGCCGGCGACATCGTATTGACTCTGGCCAACAAGGAACTGGGAGCAGAAGGTTACAAGCTTGAAATCGGCGAAACCGTCAATGTCGTATCTCCTACGGCACAAGGCGCATTCTGGGCCACCCGTACGCTGTTGCAAATGTTAGAGCAGAATGCACAGCGCGAGTTGCCGCGTGGTGTTACAACCGACAAGCCCGAGTATAAATTGCGCGGTTTCATGATTGACTGCGGACGTAAGTTCTTCAGCATCGATTATTTGCGTAACCTCACCAAGGTTATGGCCTACTATAAGATGAATGCCCTTCAGGTGCATTTGAACGACAATGGTTTCCGTCAGTTCTTCGGCAACGACTGGAATAAAACCCAGGCCGCTTTCCGCCTTGAATGCGACACCTATCCCGGTCTGACGGCCAAGGACGGTTCGTACACCAAACAGGAGTTTATCGACCTGCAAAAATTGGGCGAACAGAACTACGTTGAAATCATCCCCGAAATCGACGTTCCGGCCCACTCGTTGGCTTTCACTCAGTATAAGCCCGAAATCGGAAGCAAAGAATACGGCATGGACCACTTAGATTTGTTCAACCCCGAAACCTACAAGTTTGTTGACGGTTTGTTCGCAGAATATCTGAGCGGCAAAGAACCCGTATTCCGTGGCAAGCGCGTACACATCGGTACCGATGAATACTCAAATGCCAAAAAAGAGGTAGTTGAGAAATTCCGTGAATTCACCGACCACTATATCAAGTACGTCGAGAAGTTCGGCAAGCAGGCTATGGTTTGGGGCGCCCTTACCCATGCCAAAGGCGAAACACCGGTAAAGAGCGAGAATGTGGTTATGAACTGCTGGTTCAACGGCTACGCTAATCCGAAGGACATGAAGGAACAGGGATACAAACTCGTAAGCATTCCCGACGGATTGGTTTATTTGGTTCCCGCTGCCGGCTACTATTACGACTACCTGAACTGTGAGTACCTCTATAACTCATGGACACCGGCAGTCATCGGCAATCAGACTTTCGAAGAAAACGACCCCGCAATTGAAGGCGGTATGTTCGCTGTATGGAACGACCACGTAGGTAATGGCATTACGACCAAGGACGTGCACCATCGCGTTTATCCTGCATTGCAAACCTTAGCTGTAAAGTGCTGGACCGGTAAGAAAACGCAACTTCCTTATGCCGAGTTCAACGAAAAACGCCAAAAGTTGAGCGAAGCTCCCGGTGTGAACGAATTAGGCCGTTTGGGCGAAAAGGGTAGTGTAGTACTTCAGCAAGCCGCTGTAGCTCCGAACAGCAAGCTGGGTGCTGAGGAAATTGGTTATGACTACGCTGTTAGCTTTACGCTCGATGGCAAGCAGGAAGACAAGGGTACCGTACTCTTCAAATCAAAGAATGCAACATTCTACTTGGCCGACCCCAAAGAAGGCAAGTTGGGATTTGAACGCGAAGGTTACCTCAACACTTTCAACTACCGTGTAGAACCTGGTAAAACCGTTACGCTGACCATCGAAGGCAACAACCGCATGACGCGTCTGTTGGTTGATGGAAAGGTGAAAGAGCAGCTTGATCCCAAACCGCTTTATGTGGTTCGCGATCAGGATCGTGCTCATTATCAGGTGGAAGGAGCTTCACCCTACGAACCTATTGTTTATCAGCCTACTGAAAAAATCAATTATCAGCGTACCTTGGTATTCCCCTTGGCACAGGCCGGACAGTTCAAGAGCGCTGTGAAGAATTTGAAAGTTACGGTTCAGTAATTCTGTTTGAAGGAAAGTGCTTAAAACGGTTTGTGCACTGTAACCAGAATGAACCTCAAGTAAATAAAGAGTTAGCCGGTTGCCATTCATGGGCTGGTTAACCTCATATAACTCCGAAGAATTTTTCATAAAGTTCTTCGGAGTTTTTTGTTGTCCATAATTTTCAGACCACCCAATCATTGAATACCGACGATGAAACAAAGCATAAGCGGTTTGCTATGTAACCGGACGAATTTGTCCGCCATAGCAAACCGCTTATTTAAAGTAGATGTTCAAAAATTATTTTTACATTCGAATATTCTTACAGCGCGTCGTTTTCGTTCACAGCATCGCAATCCTTCAATCTGCGAGAAATGCGCATGGCGCAGAAGTTCGGGCCACACATGGTGCAGAATTCACCATTTTCAAAATGCGCATCCTTGTAGTATTTAGTAGCCAAATCCGGGTCAAGACTCAAGTTAAACTGATCTTTCCATCTGAATTCGTAGCGCGCTTTCGATAAGGCATTGTCGCGAACCTGCGCACCGGGATGTCCCTTGGCAAGGTCGGCAGCGTGAGCCGCAATCTTGTAAGTAACCACACCGGTTCTCACATCGTCGCGGTTCGGCAGGGCCAAATGTTCCTTGGGGGTAACATAGCAAAGCATGGCAGTGCCCAATGCACCAATGATTGAAGCACCGATGGCCGAGGTGATGTGGTCGTAACCCGGAGCAATGTCGGTAACGAGCGGACCCAGGGTGTAGAAAGGAGCCTCGTGGCACTTTTCAATCTGACGTTGCATGTTTTCAGGAATTTTGTGCATGGGCACGTGGCCGGGACCCTCAATAAATGCCTGTACGTTCTTGGCCCAGGCACGTGTCACGAGTTCACCCATCGTGTCGAGTTCGGCAAACTGCGCACGGTCGTTGGCATCGTAGATAGAGCCGGGACGCAAGCCGTCGCCCAATGAAATGGCTACGTCGTATTGGGCGCAAATGTCGCAAATATCGTCAAAGTGTTCGTAAAGGAAACTTTCCTTGTCGTTTTGTAAGCACCATTCCGAGATGATGCTGCCGCCGCGGCTCACCATACCGGTCATTCGGCCTTGCGACAGATGGATGTTCTTACGGCGAATACCACAGTGAATCGTAAAGTAGTCAACACCTTGTTCGCACTGTTCGATGAGCGTGTCGCGATACAGTTCCCAAGTAAGGTTTTTGGCAACGCCTTTCACCTTTTCCATGGCTTGGTACATAGGTACCGTACCAACCGGAACGGGGCTGTTGCGCACAATCCATTCACGCGTTTCGTGAATGTGATCGCCGGTTGAAAGGTCCATGATTGTGTCGCCTCCCCATTTGCAGCTCCAAACAGCCTTTTCCACCTCTTCGTCGATCGACGAGGTTGTGGCCGAATTACCCAAGTTCGTGTTGATTTTAACCAGGAAGTTTCTACCGATAATCATAGGTTCAGCCTCGGGGTGGTTGATGTTTGCCGGAATAACAGCGCGTCCGGCAGCCACTTCATCGCGCACAAATTCGGGTGTAATGTGGCTTTCGATGCCCAAGGCCTGGCAATCCATGTTTTCACGAATAGCCACATATTCCATTTCGGGAGTAATGATGCCCTGTTTGGCCAAAGCCATTTGTGTGATACCCTTTCCGGGCAATGCACGCAGAGGGAGGTGGTTATGGTTGAAACGAAGAGCGTCCAAACTTTTGTCGGCCAGGCGTTCGCGGCAGTACTCTGAGGTAAATTCACTCAGTTGTTCTACGCCTCCGCGTTCAAGAATCCACGATTCGCGCAGGCGGGGCAGACCTTCTTTCAAGTTTACTTCGTAGTCAGGGTCAGAGTAGGGTCCGCTGGTGTCATAAACGAGCACCGGGTCGTTGGGGAGAAAATGCTTGTTTCCTTCAGCATCCTTGGTAACGGTCGGTGTCAGATTAACTTGACGCATGCCCACCTTTAAGAAGGGGAAAAGCTTTCCCGGTATATAGTGTTTTTGGCTACCGGGGTAGTGTATCTTCATTGTTTCGTTCATGAGAGAAATGTTTTTTTATTGTTCATCAGCCGAAAGGAAGCGTTGCATCATGTCGACGGGGTTGTCGGCCCGCAACACGGCACCGCTCACCGCAATGCCCTGGATGCCCGTGTCGAGAATTGGCATTACATCGTCGATGGTAATGCCCCCGATGGCACAAATGGGAATGCGTATGCCTTTCTCTGAAATTTGTTTTACAATGTTTTCGTATCCTTCCAGTCCTAAAATGGGCGAAAGTTTTTCTTTAGTTTCGGTATATCTGAATGGTCCACAGCCAATGTAGTCGGCACTTTGCCGTTTGAGCCGGCATATATCTTCGAACGTGTTGGCAGTTCCACCGATGATGAATTCATGTCCTAACAGTTCGCGCGCTTTATCGACAGGCATATCGTTTTTCCCTAAATGCACACCGTCGGCTTTTATTTTCTGGCAAAGTTCCACCCGGTCGTCCAATATGAATGTTGCTCCAACATCGTGGCAAGCCTTCAGCAAACGCAAGGCAATAGGTTCCACCTCTTCGTCGGTAGCATTTTTCATGCGCAGTTGTATCCAGCGACATCCGCCCTGTAAGGCAAGCATGGCCGACTCTTCGTAGCCAATAGTCGGGGTGGTGTGGGTGATGAATTGAACTGGTATCATATTATATCAAATGGAGTTGATGTTTTAAAACGCCGGAGTGTCTTGTAAAGTTGGTATGAGCGGGGAAACATATCCGGGAAGGGTATATAGTGAAAATGGGCTGATTCCATCCGAAAGAAAACGAAACTGAATGTATCCATAAAATTCAGCGTCAACTTTAATAATAAGAATTGGATGTCGTGTACTCACAGCCATTGTGTTAAAATCAGACACAATGTAATTGCTCATAAAATGAAAGGCTTCCCTTCGCCGGCATGATCCGGTGCAGGTTCGGAGGGTATAATCTCAGCACACCCAAATAGGCGTACACCCCTTAGCGTTATTCACGAGCAAATATACGAATAAAATGATACGGCGCAAAAAAATGAAAGCATAAATTGTAGATTTCCTCCATTCGCTGATGTGGCATTCTTTACTTTTGACTCGCCACAACAGCACCGAAGCCATCAGTAATCAGGACAGAGGATGGTGCATGGCGAATTTAACAGAAAGCTTAATAAAAGTAAACCATAAAGTGCTGCACTTTTTTGATTTCTGCGCGAAATAACTGTTCGGGAAACCGCTTTTAGCGTTTTTCTGAAAACGCTGATTATCAGTAGTTTTGAATTTGTTGAAACTAGGTCGGAGAAAAATGAAACAAGCTCGGAACTAATTTCAACAAACTCGGAACTAATTTCAACAAGCTTGGAACTAATTTCAACAAGTTCGGAGCAAATTTTTACGATAGGCCGTTGCAGGGTTAAAACCGAGGAGAAACGAGAGCTGTTTTCGGGACATAATTTCATATAAATTCACTATGTAAGCAAATGCGTTTTTAACAATTACGCACCACCCGCACTGATACGTAATGGCCGTGGCTATGCATCTTGTCGCTTGCCTTGCCCTTGTGCTACGCTTGAGTGGCATTTTTCAAAGTGTGCCGCTGTGTAAATGTTGGTGGGTAAAGAGTGCAAAAAATAGATGAATAAATTGCACATTTAAAAGATAACCCATATATTTGCAGACAGATAACTTTTACCGGTGAGGTATATCCTGTTTGTCACTCATTCCGAAGCGTCAGTGAACGCATCGCTGAAGCAAGGTTACAGCAAACAGACCTCCATACATTATATATATAATTGCTTATGAAACAACAGATACTACGACTATTTGTAATAATATGCAGCATGGCTTTGCCCGGGGCAGCCATGGCAGAAGCAGAACCCGGATGGGGCTTTATGGAAAGTAATGCCGAATATGCAGCGTATGGTTCATCGCTTTTGGCAGAGCCTTCTTTGACGGTGCGTGGCAATGTGCTGCACATTCAAAATGCACAGGGAAGTGCATTGGAGGTGTATGACGTGACGGGTAAGCGTGTGATACTTCAAAGTATTGAAAGCAATGATAAAACCGTGACACTTAACCTTAACAAGGGTTGCTACATTGTCAGAATCGGTAAGCTGACCCGCAAGATTTCACTTTCATAACCGCATCTGAATATGGCAGTTTGCCGATGCGTTAAAGCAAGGAATTTGCCGACGAATGAAAAAGCAAAATTTACATGTAGATGTTACCTTATATTTAAGGTGTAATTTTGCTTTTTCATTCTTTTTTGTATCAGAAGATTTCGGGCATAAGCCTTAGTAGCAGTTTATTCATTTTTATGTCTGCATCACATTACAACTTGGAATTATTGCGCAACCCGAGCACTCGGACAGAGGCTTTCGGGGAAATGGTTCGTGAACTGAGTCCACAGCTTTACACTCAGATTCGCCGCATTGTGCAGTATCATGAGGATGCTGATGATGTGTTGCAAAACACTTTTATGAAAGCATGGCAGGCTATCGACCAGTTTCGAGGCGATTGTCAGCTATCTACCTGGCTCTACCGTATTGCACTGAATGAAAGTTTGGCTTTTCTGCAAAAGCAAAAAAATAATGAGAGCCTTGATAATTCAGAAACGGAAACGGTACGAACGCTCGAGGCCGACCCTTATTTTGATGGCGACGAAACCGAACTGCTTTTGCAAAAAGCCATAGCCACTTTGCCCGATAAGCAAAGGGTGGTGTTTAACCTGAAGTACTTTGATGAAATGAAGTACGAAGAAATGAGTGAGTTGCTCGAAACCAGTGTTGGTGCGTTGAAAGCTTCCTATCATTTGGCCGTGAAGAAAATCGAACAATTTTTTCACGATGCAGATTAAACTATTGACCCTTTTGCCTATCTATCTTAATAAGAAGTGTAACTCCTAATTTTGCAATTATGAAAACCTTTGATGTTAATAAATCACCAGCGCATAATCCGTTTAAAGTGCCTGAGGGGTATTTCTCGCAATTTCACGATCAGTTCATGGCGCGTATGGCTGTTATGCCTCCCTTACATATCAATGTAACTCCCGAATTGCGCATTGTACGCTGGATTCCGAAATTGGGCGTGGCTTGTGTGGCAGGACTCCTTCTGCTGTTTTCGCAATTATTGCCGTTGTCGGGAAATGATGATGCCAACCATACACTCGGCGCAAATGCAGCCTATCGCGAAAAAATGAACGAGGAGCAGGCTTTTGATTACCTAATGATGGCTGATGCCGATAATATTGAAAATTATGCAGTTGATTTTTAACTTAAAACGTAAATTGGCGGGCTTTTTGCCTTTGATGCTGTTGCTTTTACTTTGTCCGGCGGTGTCTGCTGAGGCTGCCATTCAGCATAATCAGACGGGATTGACCCCTGAGACCGAATCGGCTGACTGCATGGAAAATGGTAAGCTGCACCATCCCGAAAAAGGGAGAAAAAGGCCGCATCGCTTTAATCCGGAACAGTTTAAACGCGACTTGTCTGTACACATCACTCGCAAGGCTGAATTTACACAGGAGGAAGCTAAGAACTTCTTTCCCATATTCTTTGAAATGAAGGATAAGCAGCGGGCATTGGAACGTCAGAAAAACCGTACGTTGCGCAGTGCTTCGGAATCGGATAAAAATGAGAAGGATTGCGAACGGGTGTTGGAACTGATCGAAAAGCTTGAAACAAAATCCATGCGTATCGAAAAAGACTACATGAAGCGCTTGCGCAGTATTGTGGGTGCACGTAAATTGGTCAAGGCCATGGCGGCCGATCGGGTATTTGGCCGACGTATGTTTCATCAAATGACCAAGAAGCGTTGAATCGCTGTGCTGTTTGATGAATGATTTTAATAGTATATAATATTACAGATGACTGAAATAAACCAGCAGGCAGATTTAGCAAGAGATATAATTGAAACTACAAATCGAAATTTGTTTCTGACAGGTAAAGCCGGCACAGGAAAAACTACTTTCCTGCGTCGGCTTCGGCGTGAATTGCCCAAGCGTATGGTTGTGCTTGCCCCGACGGGCATTGCTGCCATCAATGCTGAGGGCGTTACGCTGCATTCGTTTTTTCAACTTCCTTTTTCGCCGTATTTGCCCGGGGTGCCGAATACTGAAAAACGGTATGGCATCAACAAGCAAAAGCAAAAGCTGATTCGCAGCCTTGATTTGCTTGTGATTGACGAAATCAGTATGGTGAGGGCTGATATGCTCGATGCGGTTGATTCGGAATTGCGACGCATCCGAAGAGATAGCCGCCCATTTGGTGGTCTGCAAGTATTGTTTATCGGCGATTTGCATCAGCTTTCTCCTGTAGTTAAGGACGAAGAGTGGGCAATGTTGAGCCAATACTATGCTACTCCGTATTTTTTCAGTGCGCAGGTTTTTGAAAAGGCTGAAATGCTGTGCGTTGAGTTGGAGCAGGTATATCGCCAAAGCGACCCTCAGTTCTTGAGTTTGCTGAACGATTTGCGCGAAGGTAAAGCTACAAACGGTACGCTGCAAATGCTGAATGAACGCTATGTAGAGAACTTTGATGTGAACAATTCGGATTGGGGTATTCAGCTTGTGACGCACAACTGGCAGGCACAACGCATTAACGATTCCAAGCTCGAACAGATTGATGCTAAAGCCTATACATACTGTGCGCAAATCAAAGGTAAGTTTCCCGAACTGTCATTTCCGACTGAAAAAGATTTGGTGCTCAAGGTGGGTGCTCAGGTGATGTTTGTGAAGAACGATGCGCAAAAACGTTACTACAACGGAACCATAGCCAAGGTGGTTGAGGCCAACGAACAGAATTTTAAAGTAAAAACAGTGGATGACGGACGCATAATCACTGTGATTGAAGAAGCATGGAACAACTCGCGCTACGGAATTGATGAAAAGGATGGCGAAATTCGCGAAATCGTTGAGGGTACGTTTAAGCAGTTCCCCATCAAATTAGCTTGGGCCATTACCATACATAAAAGCCAGGGCTTGACGTTCGACCACGTGGTAATTGATGCCGCAAAAGCATTTACACATGGACAAACTTATGTGGCTTTGAGCCGTTGTCGTACGCTGCAAGGTATTGTGTTGACTTCGCAACTGACTGAAGGGGCAATCATTGTGGACGAAGTGGTGCGTAGCTTTTACCAAAAGGTACACGACATGCAAATCACTTCTGGACAATTAGCTTTGATGCGGATGGACTATCATTTGCGCCTGGTTGAAGAACTGTTTACTTTCGAAAAAGAACGCATAGGTTTTTCCCAACTGCATCGCCTGTTCGAAGAATATTTGTATCGCATTTACCCGCAGACTGCAGCTTCGATAGAAAGCAATTTGCGTGAGTTCGATTTGGCGGTGATGAGCGTTTCGAGTAAATTTCATGCGCAATATCAGTATTTGTTGAAGCTGGCAAAGGGCAGTATTGAAGATGACGTTTTGCAGGAGCGTATCAGCAAAGGCGCATTTTACTTTAAGGAAAAATTGAACCAGGTGCTTCAGTTTGTGAGCGACAGTTCTGATGTCGATGTTGACAACAAGGAAGTGAAGAAACGCTTGGACACCATCGGAGCGGATTTGATTGAAACATTGACCGAACATATTTCTTTGCTTAAATGGGTGCATGCTAATGGAATCCATCTCAAGGATTATCTGAAAGCCAGAGCCAGGGTTCTTATGCAAAAAGATAAGAAGAGTGCAGAGGGTGCTAAAGCAACGAAAGACAAAACCGCGGCTGATGGCAGTAGTCACGCCAAAACAAAACTTCCATCTGAAGTAAAGAATCCGAAACTCTATGCCGTGTTGCATAATTGGCGATACGAAAAAAGCAAGGAACTGGAAAAGCCGGCTTACACTATTTTGCAAACCAATGCCATCATAGGCATGGCAAACATGATGCCCCAAACCAAAGAAGAGCTTCTGAATATTCCTTATTTTGGCGAAAAAGGTTTTGAGCGTTATGGTTCCGAATTGCTGCAAATCATTAAGGATTTTGCGAATAACCTATAATTGTTTTTTTACAAGAAAACAGTATATGAAAAGGGATGCTTATGCGGAATGCTGACAGGGTGTTGTGCGTCATGGATGAGGTGAGTTGATGCAGTAAAGTGGCTGTGTTGACCGATAGATGCAGTTTATTCATCTGAATCTGAACATTTAATGCGAGTTTAAGGCAATATTTTAAGCCATATATTAGCGTGCTATCATCCTTTTTGTGTATATTTGCCTTGAAAACAATCATTTTTTTGTATGCAACAGAAAATAATTATTCTCGATTTCGGTTCACAAACAACGCAGTTGATTGGACGGCGTGTGCGTGAACTTGATACATTCTGTGAGATTCTGCCTTACAACAAATTTCCTCACGACGATCCTTCGGTGATAGGTGTGATCCTTTCAGGTTCACCTTACAGCGTTTACGATCCTGAGGCGTTTAAGGTAGATTTGTCTGAAATTCGCGGTAAGTATCCTATCCTGGGTATTTGCTATGGTGCACAATACATGTCGCATGTGTATGGTGGTAAAGTGGAACCGGCCGAAAGTCGCGAATATGGACGTGCCAATTTAGGCTATTTTGACCATGAAAATCCATTGCTGAAGGGTTTTGAAGAAAACTCTCAGGTGTGGATGAGTCATGGCGACACCATTACTGCTATACCCGAAGGCTTCCATTGTATTGCTTCAACCGACAAGGTTAAGTTTGCAGCATATCAGGCAGATAATGAATCATTGTGGGGTGTGCAATTCCATCCTGAGGTGTTCCACTCTTTGCAAGGTTCACTCTTGTTGAAAAACTTCGTAGTTGATATTTGCGGCAGTGAGCAAAACTGGAGTTCGGCATCGTTTGTTGAAACAACCGTTGCTGAATTGAAAGCTCAGTTAGGCAACGACCGTGTAATCCTTGGTCTTTCAGGTGGCGTTGACAGCTCTGTGGCTGCTGTGCTGCTGAATCGTGCAATCGGTGATAACCTGACTTGTATTTTTGTGGATCATGGTATGTTGCGCAAAAACGAGTTCCGCGATGTGTTGCACGACTATGAATGCTTAGGATTGAATGTTATCGGTGTGGATGCCAGCAAGAAATTCTTTGCTGAATTGGAAGGCGTTACCGATCCTGAACGTAAGCGTAAAATCATAGGTAAGGGCTTCATTGATGTGTTCGATGCTGAAGCTCAAAAAATTACTGATGCAAAATGGCTGGCTCAGGGCACAATTTATCCCGACCGCATCGAAAGCTTGAACATCACCGGTAAGGTTATCAAGAGTCACCATAACGTAGGTGGTCTTCCTGAAAAGATGAACTTGAAGTTGTGTGAACCACTTCAGTGGTTGTTCAAGGATGAAGTTCGTCGCGTGGGTCGTGAATTGGGTATGCCCGAACACTTGATTGAACGTCATCCCTTCCCCGGTCCTGGTTTGGCCGTGCGTATTTTGGGTGATATCACTCCTGAAAAGGTTCGCGTGTTGCAGGATGCCGATGATATCTTTATCCGTGGCTTGAGAAACTGGAAGGTTACCGAGCCTGATGGAACGCAAACAACCTTATATAACAAGGTTTGGCAGGCTGGTGTCGTACTTCTTCCTGTGAAGAGTGTGGGCGTGATGGGTGATGAACGTACCTATGAACGTGCCGTAGCACTTCGCTCGGTAACAAGTACCGATGCAATGACTGCTGACTGGGCTCATTTGCCTTACGAATTCCTGGCTAAGGTGTCGAATGATATTATTAACCATGTGAAAGGCGTGAACCGTGTATGTTATGACATTTCGTCAAAACCGCCTTCAACAATTGAATGGGAATAATAATGGCTTTCAATTAAGTTTGGATAATTTCCATAGAATCGTTCATATTGATTATCGCAGTATGACGATAGAATAGAATAATAAAAGGTGACAACCGTTTGTGATTAGCGGTTGTCACCTTATTTTTAAAATTAGGATGAATAAACGAACAACGATTAGAGATTCAATGTCTTCCACCAGTTATCATCGCCTTTCAAGTATTTTGCAAACCAAGCAAAAATAGCATTTTGCCATGCTAAACGCTTGTCGTAGTTTACAACCACGTGGTCTTCGCCTTCAACCTGAACATAGCTGACCTCACGGCCTAAAATTTTGAGAGCCGTATATAATTGCTGACTTTCGTTGGTCGGAACATTGGTGTCAGCCGTGCCGTGAAGCAGGAGCAAAGGCGTATGGATTTTGTCAGCATTGAACAGGGGAGATTGCTTGACGTACAAGTCGGGATTATTCCAGGGGAAACTTCCGTATTGGGCGCATTCGCCATACGAGTAACCCCAGTAACCGCCACCCCAGTAGCTGGCAATGTTGCTAATGCCGGCATGCGAGATTGCTGCTGCAAATATGTCGGTGCGCGTTTGAAGGTATTGAGTCATGAAGCCACCATACGAGGCACCGATACATCCGATTTTCTTGTCATCAACAAAGGGATGCTCTTTACAGAAAAGTTTCGTGCCTTCGATAATGTCGTCGCCCGATTCTTTTCCCCAAGTGTTCACATGGCGTGCTGCAAACTCCTGGCCGTAGCCGATAGCTCCACTGGGATTACATACGTATATTACATAACCCTGTCCTGCCATGACTTGCAACGGGTACTGAAATTCCAGACTTTTCTGCGTAGGCGTGCATCCGCCATAGTAATAGACAATGAGCGGATACTTTTTAGAAGCATCGAAGTTGGGCGGAAGAATGTAGAAACCGTCAATCGTATCGCCGCGTGTTGCCTTGAATTGCCAATCGTGACAAGTACCAATGGCTACATTACCATAAAGCTTATCAAAGTCGATGCTGCCGATTCGCTTGGCATCGGGCTTTTGTTTGTTCAGCGAACAAGTGAACATTTCTCGGGCACGTTCGGCACAATTTCCAAAGAATACCGCTTTGGGGTTCTTGCCATTTGAGGCAATACTGTAATCGTGAATGAGCGTAACGGGCAAATCGTATTTGACCACTTCTTGCGATTTCACGTTTAATCGGAACAGTGAACGGTTTGCTCCGTCGGCAGCCATGAAGTACACTTGATTGTCGCCCCTGTTCCATTCAAAATCTTCAACTGAAGGCTTGAAGTTTCGGAGTAGGGGAGTAACCTTGCGACTGGCAATGTCGTAGAGGTAAAGGCGTACGTCGAAAACATTCGGCATTTGTCCGGGTTTAACTTCCAAGCCGATGCCGTTAAATGAAGCTGGCGAAGCTGTCAGAAGTAACTGTTTGGCGTCGGGCGAGAACTTTGCACTGTTTACAAAAGCCGTGTCATTGAGTAACGTATCGATTTTTCCGGTGTAAGCATCCATCGTGATGATACCGGTTCTGTTAAAGGGGCGTTTGCTCGCATCGAAACGGCTGTATTGCAGTAATAACTGGCGGCTATCGTCGGAAATGTCGGCCAAATATACATTGGTGGAACCAAACGACAAACGCTGAAGTACACCGGTCTTAATGTCGTAACGCCAAAGCGAACTTCTGTTGCGCCAATTAGGCATACGGTCATCCGGATTCTGCAACATCTTCAATCCGTTGTTTGAGCCTTTTCCGGTTTCTACCTTTGAAAATATGAGGTATTCTTCGTTGGGCGCGATGGTAAAGCCGCCATCAGGCAAATTATCAGCTAAAATGCGTTCTTGACGGGTGTCAGGATTGAACATGACCAGTTCTTTACCCGTTCCGCTCGGACGGGTATAGTAAAGAATATCTTTGTTAGCCAGCCAATTCAAACTTTGGTAATCGTTGCGATGTAGCAATTCTTCGCCGGTTACCATGTTCTGTAAGATGGTTGTATATTGTGCTTGTCCGTTTGGCTTCATGTAGTAGCTCGTCGTGACAAGGTATTTTCCCGAAGGTGAAAGGGCTACACTTCGGTAATGTTCGCCCTGAATCATATCGGCCATGGTGTAGGGACGCTTACCGGTGGCGTTAATCACAACTCCCTTTAAATCATTGCCAATCAACTGAATGTCAAGGCTGTCATTGCTATTTTTTTGAGTGAGAACCTGTAAGGTGATTTCAGAACGGCCGGGAGCCAATTTGAAATTCTTGTCGCTGCATTCTACGCCGTCGACATACAACTTGTAGTTCTTCAGATTTTTAATTTCAAAGCGTCCTTTGACAAACTTAGGCGTTTCGACATTAAAATGAAGCAATCGCAATGAACTTAAGCTGTCGGTTCCGATTGTAAGCGCATCACCTTTGTGAATAGGGGTAGTTGTTACTTTGCGGTATCGACTTTTGGATACGAGCGATTGGTTTTGTTTAAGCACTTCCTGAATGTCGAAAGCTTTTTGCTGCATATTCAACGAATCTGTGATATAAGGTCGTTGAATAGCATAGGGGCCTTCCATTTGTGCTTGATTTACTGCAAGGGTATCTGCTGCATTTAAAGCAGAAAGCGACATGAGTAATGATAACAGCATAATGTGTGTATATATATAAATAGTGAGTTTGGTACAGTGAAGAGTGGAAGAGTGAATGTGTTGATTACTCCGTCAAACTTCAATGAAGTTATGTTCAGTTCATGTTTAAAGTAAGGTAGCCAGTGTGCAACTATTTTTCGCGGCTTACCAATGAGGTTTATAAACCTTCGCGTTCGCGGCCCATGAGCTGAAAGTCTTTTTTGCGGAGCTTAAAGCTGTTCGTCAGGTATTTGTCGCGAACAACTTGGTTCTCGGCCAATTCTTCAGGAGAGCCCTGGAAAAGAATACGACCTTCAAACAGTAGATAGGCACGGTCAGTGATACAAAGTGTTTCCTCTACATTATGGTCGGTAATGAGAATGCCGATATTGCGGTCTTTAAGTTTCCAAACAATGTATTGAATATCTTCGACCGCAATAGGGTCAACACCTGCAAAAGGTTCGTCGAGCATGATGAACTTAGGGTCAATGGCTAAACAACGTGCAATTTCGGTTCTTCGGCGTTCACCACCCGAAAGTTGGTCGCCTAAGTTTTTACGAACCTTTTGCAAACGGAATTCGGCAATCAAACTTTCCAGTTTCTCGCGTTGGTATTCTTTCGAACGACCAGTCATTTCAAGAACCGAGGCAATGTTGTCCTCCACACTCATTTTACGGAAAACCGAAGCCTCCTGTGCTAAATAGCCAATTCCCTTTTGAGCTCTTTTGTAAACGGGGTCTTTGGTAATTTCCTGATCGTCGATGAAAATTCGGCCTCCGTTAGGCACAACAAGTCCGGTAGTCATATAGAACGAAGTGGTTTTGCCAGCACCATTTGGTCCCAGCAATCCAACGATTTCGCCTTGTTTGACATCGAACGAAACACCATTGACAACCGTACGCTTTCCATATTTTTTAATTAAACCTTCAGAGCGTAATACCATACGCTTTTCATCTGATGGTATGGATGTTTGGCTGTCTGAAACATTCGGTGCAGTAGCTGTGCTTTCAGCATTGTTATCAGTAGTCGAATTGTAAATAGCAGTCATTTTGATGCGTTTCTTAAAGGATGAATTTCCAAATTTTAGTACAGTACCTATTGGCATTACATCCTGTTATAATGTGTGATGTTCAATGCTTTGACCATTTTTACAGTAATATTATGGGTGAAAGATTTACGCACGGTCCTTCAGATTTTATGGAAAGAAAATCTCATATCATATAAAATATGGTCTTGTAGTATTGACGAGTACAAAGATAGTGCTTTTTGCGGTATATTTTAGGTTAAGCAGATGAATATTCAGCACAGCTCAAGCTTTTGAATGAATAATCTATAGCTTGTATTTGCAGAATGTACGCTTCTTTTAAGGGATGTCAAAGAACTTGGCAAACATTCCAAGGTTAACCTCCGCTTTTGGGGTGTGGCTGAAAAAGTTAAAAGGCTCCGTGAATTTTCTCACGAAGCCTTTTAAATATTGTGTTTAGCTAATTAAATTTCAACGTTCTCATACAAGAAACGCTTAATGCTGCGCTTAGGCGTTTTTTCGAATTCTTCTTCGAAGATTTTGAAGCCAGCAATGCGCTCATAAGCAGCTACCATGTTATTCAAATCCTTTCGGTTCTGCTCCATAGCCATTCGCAGTCCGGAATCATCAAGGCCGTCCTTTTTGGCTTCGTCAAAGTCGGGGTAAATCAGTGCATACAATTTGTCACCCTTTTGAATCACGATGCTTTCATTCACATAAGGAAGGGTGTTGAGCTTATCTTCGATCTCCTCCGGATAAATGTTTTGTCCGGAAGCACCCAACAACATGTTTTTGCTTCGTCCGCGAATGAACAAGTTGCCTTCAGCGTCAATCACGCCCAAGTCGCCTGTATGATACCATCCTTCGCTGTCGAGAGTGGCACGTGTAGCTTCTTCGTTTTTGTAGTAACCTAACATGACGTTGGCACCGCGCGCATAGATTTCGCCCACTTCATTTTGCGGATCAGAACTGTTGATTTTAACTTCCATACGGGGTGTAGCCTTACCGCACGATCCCTGCTTGAAGTTTTGCCAATCTTCGTAAGTGATGATGGGGGCACATTCGGTGGCACCGTAACCTACGGTGTAGGGGAATCCAATGCGTTTGAGCAAATCTTCGACTTCACTATTGAATGCTGCACCGCCCACGATGATTTCGTAGAAATTACCACCGAAAGCCTCAACTAAGTGTTCTTTGATTTTTTCAAAAATTCGTGTGCTAATCAGCGGAAGTTTAAGCAGCACCTTCATGCTCGGTGTCTGCAAACGGGGCAACACGTTCTTCTTGATGATTTTTTCGATAATCAAAGGAACCGAGATGATGATTGAAGGCTTGACATCGGCAAATGCCTGCAATACAATCTTGGGCGAGGGAATACGTGTGAGGTAGTAAACATGGCAACCATGGAGGAATTCGAAAATAAATTCGAAGGCCATGCCATACATGTGAGCCAAAGGCAACATTGAAATAACATTGTCGCCTCGATTCAGTTTGCTACCCAGCACTTCTTCTGCAAACATGAAGTTCGACCACAAGGCACGATAAGGAATCATAACTCCCTTTGAATTCGAAGTCGTTCCACTCGTATAGTTAATCATGGCCAAAGCCTCAGGGTCAGAAGTATGCGCGTAGTTCACATGCTCTTTTCTGAAGTATTTGGGATACTTGCGTCCGAAGAACTCGTTCAAGCGTTCGCGCGCTTCGGTGAGCAGGTCGGAACGTGAAATAAGCACCGAATAATCAGGAATGTTGATGATACCTTCCAGATTGGGCATTTCGTCGGCATTAAGTTCAGGCCAAACCATATCACCGACAAAAAGAATTTTCGATTCAGAATGATTGACAATATCATGAACTTGCTGTGCCTTGAATTCATGCAGAATGGGAACGGCTACAGCACCATAACTCAATACTGCCAAAAAAGCTGTAGCCCAGTTAGCACTATTACGGCCACAAAGGGCAATCTTGTCGCCTTTGACAACTCCGGCATTTTCAAACAGAATGTGGAGCTTTTCAATTTTTCGTGCCACATCCTTATATTGAAGTGTGACACCTTTGTAGTCTGTTAAAGCATCAAGGTCCCAGTTCTTTCTTAAACTATTTGCTATTAAATCTACAAAGTCGGTATATTCGTTCATAGTTTTATTATTGTAAGTGGATCAAAAAGCCCAGTTGTTAGTAACGATATTGAAGCCAATGATGTCAGGGTTGTATCGTTATGCGGTATTTTGCAATGGTTTTCAGAACTTTGTGATTCGCACATTCATTTCTATTTTGTGCAAAATTAGTAAAAACCATTGAATTATCCATCGTTGTAGTTATAAATAATGGTTGATATTGCTAACTAATTGTTTAAATGTAGATGTTGTAAGAGAGTGGAATTGTAACACATGGTTATTCTGTTCGTAATTTTGCGGTGGGGCTGCACAAGGAAACAACTAATCAATCGCAATGAAGCCCAAGCTAAAAGTTGTATATTTTTTGATAGTTTTGGGCTTGTGAGTTTTTTGAAAAAAGAGGCAAATCTGTTTGCCGTAGTTTGTGATTATATATTCTTTTGCGTTTCAATGTTTGCAAAATGAGCGATTTATTTAAACTGGAAATAAATTAGTTTCGCGACATTTAATCCGTATCCCGCATTTTGTATACCTTTGCTCATGCTAAGCCTGCCGTATTACGGTAGGGTTTCAGAAAGTGCGCTTTTGTGATATGCAGTTCAAATGCAATGCATTTAGAGTTTTCAAATGATAATGGATCAATGGCGCATTTTAAATGTATGAAGTCAAGATACTTAGTCTGTTTTTAATAATACGCATATATTAGCAACGAACCATGATAAAGGATAAAGCAAAAAAAATGATTGGTTTAGCCTGTGCGGCTTTGCTGCTTTTGGGAAGCAGCGGTTACTGGTTGTTCTTTTCCAGTATAAACTCTGCACAGAAGGATGTTCGCATTTATGTTGACAATGATGATACTGCTGATTCGGTTTATGTCAAGATTCAAAATGCCGTATCGCCCAGTCAGTTGTTGGGATTGAAATTATGTGGCACAGTATTGGGCTATAAATCAAATGTTATACCGGGTTCTTATGTCGTTCGGCAAGGCGCAAGCTCTTTTTCATTCATGCGTAAATTGCGTGGTGGCCGACAGGATGCTGTGCGCTTGGTTATTCCGGTGACACACTCGATGAATCATTTGGCAGCACGCCTTTCCCAACAGTTGGAAGCAGATTCAGCCACTTTGGCTTCAGCCTTTAAAAATGAAGTGCAACTTAAGGATTGGGGAGTAACCCCTGAAACTGCTGCTTGCTTGTTTATTCCCAATACGTATGAGGTGTATTGGGATATTACACCTGCGAAATTGCTGCAACGAATGAAACGTGAGCACGATGCCTATTGGACGGAAAATCGTAAGAAATTGGCTGAAAAAGCAGGACTTACAACGAATGAGGTGTATACGCTCGCTTCGATTGTAGAGCAAGAGTCGGCTAATGAAAAGGAGAGGCCCATGATTGCCGGAATGTATCTGAACCGTCTGCGACAGGGAATGAAGTTGCAGGCTGATCCAACGGTTAAATTTGCACTTGGTAATTTCGGTTTGCGCAGAATTCTGCACGAACATCTGATTGTAGACAGTCCGTATAACACTTACCAGCATGAAGGTTTGCCTGTAGGTCCGATTTGTATTCCATCACAGAATGCGATAGAATCAGTGTTGCATTACGCACCTCATGATTATCTTTATATGTGTGCTAAGGAGGATTTTTCGGGTACTCATAATTTTGCCAAAACCTATGCAGAGCATTTGATGAATGCACGAAAGTATACGGATGCGTTGAATAAACGTGGTATTAAGTAAAGGTGAGGTGTGACACTATGATATTGGTTTTTCATGTTTCAGACTGTGTGGTGAAACATGAAAACCGACAATCCGGTTTGATGATAAAGAAAGTGGTCTGAACATTTGCAGTATCGGTAAAGTAGGATTTATCGGTAACGCAAAAGTTCAGACCATTTTCTATTGTTGGTTGAGTAAAAGCCAATTCCGGTAGAAACACGTAGCGGCATCTTTCCAGGAATACAGAATGTCACCATTCGCATCGTAATAGTGTTCGGGAGCATGGATAGGCAGATTCTTATTCAAGTCGCGATGGTATTCGCGGTGCAAAGTTTCAGCCTCATATTCTAAATGTCCCACGATGAATGTTTGCCTGCAGTCGTTTGAGATGACAATGCCGATACCACATTCCTTGCTTTCTGCTAGAATCGTTAAGCATTCGGATGCAGCTTGCAAAATATCGCTTTTACGTACTTCGGTATGTCGCGAATTGGGCATGGGAAATCTGGGTTCCAGATTATTAGTGAGGGGGTGGTTAGGCACAGCCACCTCTTCCTGAAATATGCCAAAACACTTTTCCGGAAGCTGGTATTTGGGTATACCATAGTGATGATACAAACCGGCCTGCGCTCCCCAACAAATGTAAAGCGTGTGCTTAACGTTTTGCTGGGCCCAGTCCATGATGTGACATAGTGCCGGCCAGTACCTCACCTCCTCAAATGCAATTTGTTCTACCGGGGCTCCGGTTATAATCAGTGCATCGGCCAAGTCGTTTTCAACCTCATCGAAGTCTAAGTAACAAGCTTCCATGTGTTCAGCAGGAGTCGTTTTGTAAGTCTGCCCTTTAATCTTAATAGGAATCAGCTGAACGTCCACTTCGGTTTGTTGGAGTGTTCGTGCAATGTCGGCTTCCGTTTGAGGTTTCAGCGGCATTAAATTTAAAAACAGCACCCGCATAACTTGGTTGACCGACTTCCAGTGCTTCAGTTGGTATGTTTTAGTTTGCAGTGAGGTTGCTGCAGGCATTGTTGAAGGAAGGTATAGCATGGTAGTTTTTGTGACGGAATAAGCATTCGTTACTGGTTTTACCGCAATGAGGCAGGCATATAACTTAGTCCATACGGTCGCGGTAGTCTTCGTAAGTGTAGTCGCGCAGGGTTTCGACACTGCCATCTAAACGTTCAAAACGGATTGAAGGGTGGTGTATGCCGTTGAACATATTTGTTTTGACAGTAGTGTAGTGAATCATGTCTTCGAAGGTGATGATGTCGCCTATCTGCAACGGCTTTTTGAATTGCCAGTATCCCATATAGTCACCACTCAGACAGCTGTTTCCTCCTAAGCGGTAAATGCAGGCTTCGCGTTCAATGCCAAGTTCACGAGCATTTTCAATGGTTTTTGCTTCGCGCACAACGGGGTGATAAGGCATTTCAAGACAGTCGGGCATGTGGCAAGTGAAGCTGACATTGAGTATAGCTGTTTTGATACCATCGTTTTCGACAATGTCAACAATCTGTGAAACCAGAGAACCTGTTTGCCAAGCAAATGCCGAACCGGGTTCCAGGATAATTTGTAGGTGCGGATATTTGGCTTTGAACGACTGAAGAAGGCTAATGAGGTGCTTCACGTCGTAGTCCTTGCGCGTAACTAAATGTCCGCCGCCAAGGTTCAGCCATTTGATTTGAGGCAACCAATGTCCGAACTTTTCTTCAATATAGCCAAGCGTGTTTTCCAATGCAAAAGAACTGCTTTCGCAGTGGCAATGGCAATGAAATCCAGTAATTTCTTCGGGCAGTTGGTCGGGTAATTGGGTGCTCAATACTCCGAATCGTGACCCCGGCGCACACGGGTTGTACAATTCGGTCTCAATTTCGCTGTGTTCCGGATTGATTCGTATGCCCATTAAGGGTGCTTCGTCACCAAGCGATTTAACACGTTGGCTAAAGTGCTGAAATTGTGAAAGAGAGTTGAAGGTGATATGACTTGAGCAATGCAGAATCACATCGAAGGTGTCGTCTTCGTAGGCAGGCGAGTAGGTGTGGGCTTTAGAGCCAAATTCTTCGAATGCCAAGCGGGCTTCGTAAGGCGATGAGGCTGTGGTGTGATGAATGTACTGGCGAAAAACGGGGAAGGTTTTCCAGAGCGCAAAAGCCTTGAATGCCAAAATAAATTCAACTCCGGCTTCGTCACAGATGTGGCGGATTAATTCCAAGTTGCGACGTAAGTCTTTTTCTTGTAATAAATAGTAGGGTTGCACAGTCGGATGGTTTAAAGGGGTGTATGAAAAAATATCCATATTTTGCAAAACGGATGCTTTGCAAAATATGGATAGAATAAAGGAAGGAATGTCAAGGCAGACCATTCTGTTCATTGAAACAGTATGTATAAGGTTTCGTCTGCATTTCCTTTGCCTGTTGCATGAATTTACATGATGCCGCGTTCACGCAGTTTCTGTTGCCAGTTCCATGCAGAAGTGAGGGCTTCTTCGAGCGTGTGAACAGCCTTCCAACCCAAAACTTTGTTGGCTTTATCTACGTTGCCCCATACCTTTTCGATATCGCCTTCACGACGGGGAGCAATTTCGTAGTTAAGCTTAACGCCGGTGCACTTTTCGAAAGTGTTAATCAGTTCAAGAACGCTCACACCGTTACCGGTACCTACGTTGTAGATTTCAACACGTTCTTCATTTTTGTCCTCAACAATGCGTTCCATAGCAGCAACGTGTGCCTTGGCCAAGTCGAGTACATAGATGTAGTCGCGGATGCAAGAACCGTCGGGGGTGTCATAGTCATCACCGAACACTTTCAAGCAGGGACGGATGCCCATAGCTGTTTGCGTGAGGTAGGGGATGAGGTTGGCAGGAACACCATTAGGCATTTCACCGATGATGCCACTGGGGTGTGAACCAATGGGGTTGAAGTAACGCAGGATGATGGCGCTGATGTTTGCACCGCTGTGAACGTAATCCTGGATAATTTCTTCGTTAATCTGCTTGGTGTTACCATAGGGGCTTTCGGCCTTCTTGATGGGGGCGAGTTCCGTAACGGGCAGGTTTTCGGGATCGGGCTGGCCATAAACGGTGCAAGAAGATGAGAAGATAATACCCTTAACATCATACTTAGGCATCAACTTCAGAAGGTTGATGAGAGAAAGCAAGTTGTTCTCGTAGTATTTCAACGGTTGTTCTACACTTTCACCTACAGCCTTTGATGCTGCAAAGTGGATAATACCCGTGATGGCAGGATATTTTTGGAAAACTGCTTCGAGCTTTTCGAAATCGCAGCAGTCGACCTCTTCAAAAGCAGGACGAACACCTGTGATTTTTTCGATGCCGTCAACAACGTCGGCTTTTGAATTTGATAAGTTATCGATAATTACCACTTCATAGCCTGCATTTTGCAGTTCAACTGTGGTGTGTGAACCGATAAATCCGGTACCACCGGTTACCAAGATGGTCTTCTTCATGACAATTTTATTTAAGTTGTAGATGTCCCAATGAATATTTCAGTTCAGTTGTAGCGTTATGGATATAATGAACTACAAACAAGTTACATCAAATAATGAACTACAAACCAAACTTACTAAGTGCAAATTTAAAGTTTTTTTCTTGAAGTCTGAAGCCTTTACCTCGAAATATTCAAACAATCTTTTTACATGTTTGAAATTCATTTTGCAGCATCAGCAGTCGTGCAGGATGGGTAAAGCCGAAGTAACAGCCGTGAAACTCGCATCACGGGGTTACTTCGGCTTTTAATCAATGTTCTAATCAATGTTCTTTATGAAACTCTTTGGCCAATCCACCTTCCGAGGTTTCGCGATAAAGCGAAGGCAAGTCGTGTCCGGTTTGTTTCATTACGGCAACAGCTTTGTCGTAAGGAATGCGGTGTACACCGTCTGCAAAAGTGGCATATACATTGGCATCGAGGGCACGGGCTGCAGCATGAGCATTTCGTTCGATACAAGGTATTTGAACTAATCCGCAAATAGGGTCGCAGGTCATACCTAAGTGGTGTTCCAGACCCATTTCAGCGGCATACTCGATGGTTGCCAACGAGCCGCCAAAGATGTAGTTGGCAGCAGCAGCAGCCATGGCGCAAGCAACACCAACTTCAGCCTGACAGCCGGCTTCAGCACCCGAGATGGATGCTCGGCTTTTAGCAATGTTGCCAATAAGTCCGGCTGTGGCCAAGGCATGCAGAATGCGGCGGATGGGGAAACGGCGTGTTTTCTGAATATGATACAGAACAGCCGGAACAACACCGCTTGCACCACAGGTAGGTGCTGTAACAATGATGCCGCCCGAGGCATTTTCCTCGCTTACAGCCAACGCATAGGAAAATACAAGACCGCGCGACTGTAAGTTTGAACCATAACCCATAGCCCGGATGTAATAATCGGGGGCCTTACGTCGAAGTTGAAGGGCACCGGGCAGTACACCTTCATGCTCAAGTCCGCGTTCCACAGCTGCACACATGGTATCCCAAACAGTTTGCAGATAGTCCCATATTTCAGGGCCTTCGCAAGTCTCAACGTATTCCCAATACGACATACCACGCTGTTCGCACCATTTTTTGATGTCTGCCAAGCGGTCGAGGTCGTAGACGTCAGGAGTTTCGGTTTGCACTTTACCTTCTTCGACCAAAGCACCTCCGCCAATACTGAATACTGTCCATGCTTCGGTAAATGAACCACGCGGTGTGGCCACTTCGAACTTCATTCCATTTGGATGGAACGGTAGCGTTATTTCAGGGTGCCAAACGAATTCCGTTCGGTCTTTACCCAGAACTTCCCAGATGGCTTGGTCTGTAAGGTGACCTTTGCCAGTAGCGGCCAAACTGCCGTAAAGCGTTACACGGAATGCGTTGGCATCGGGATGTCTGCGTAAATATTTTTCAGCGGCAAGGCGAGGACCCATTGTATGGCTGGATGAAGGGCCTTGTCCGATTCTGTATAATTCTTTGAGAGATTTCAATTTCTTAGTATTTTATTGGGTTAGTTTATGTTCTAATCGACTTAGCTGAAGCGAGAATTATTCCTTGATGAATCCCCGCCGATAGGCAACGAGCAGTTTCTCCAGATCTGCAATTTGTTCGCGTAGTTCAGCCCCCTTGTCAGTGTCGTTTACCATAGCCCGATGTCCCATCATTTCAACTATTTGTGTTGTTGATTGGATGTCTGTTCCATTTAATATAGCTTCATCGGTTGAAGTGAATGGAGCATGTTGTACGAGTTGGAAACCACGCGAATGGTAAACCAAAGTATAACCGGCAATGCCTGTTGTGTCGTGATAGGCTTTGGCAAAGCCACCATCAATAACCATCAGTTTACCATCAGCCTTAATCGGGTTTTCGCCGTTCATGGCTCTTACGGGCACGTGTCCGTTAATGATGTGTCTGTGCTTTCCTCTGACGCCAAAGGCATTCATCAGCTCATCGCAAATGTTTGCATCGTCACGGAGTTTGTAATACCATCCTTTTTCTTCCTTATGTGTGGCTTTGTCGGCAATGAAATACCGTTCAAAGGTCGACATTTTGGATTTGTCGAACAATGGCGAGTTGGGTCCGCACCATAGATACCAGAAATAATCGATGGCCCTTTCCCGGTCGACATGATCTGCTTCCTCGTCGTAGGCAAGACGAACCATTTGTTCGATGCGGTCAAGCATTTCGCGTCCCGATACGTTTTGTCCTTCAATGTTCAACACCTTCAGACTGCCGTCTTCATTCATTGGTACAGAGGCATGGAACAGTAAGTTCGAGTTGTAAATGCCATACATGGAACCATGTTGCAGCAGTTGCTGTACATGATTTTGCAAATGATCGGAAATGAGGAATGAATGTCGCAGCTTTTCTATGAGTTCAACTTCCTCAACAGTCAATTCGTAGGGATGTTCAGGGTCAATAGTGGGGAAGTTAGTATCGGTAAGTTCATACGTAACTCCGTCTACCTTGCAGGTTCCTTCAGCCGGATTAAGGTCGAACAGCAAAGCACGGTCATTCATGTTCCATTCGGGATGTTTCTGGTAGAGAGCACCTTCGAGTTTAAACTGAATGATAGCTATGGCCTTGTGCATTTGAGCTATGAGCTTACACGTTTTTTCGTTTGGCTTCCGGTTAGGGTCTTCAATTTTGGGATAGAACACCTTGCATGAATCATCGGAATAGGTTTCCATGGCAAAGGTAGCCAAAGGAACCATATTGATGCCATATCCTTCCTCTAAAGTTTGCGTATTGGCATAGCGGAATGATAAACGCAGCACACTTGCAATGCAGGTCAAATTTCCGGCTGCAGCTCCCATCCATAGAATGTCGTGGTTACCCCATTGAATATCCCAATTATGGTAATTCGTAAGCGTATCCATAATGATGTGTGCACCAGGTCCTCTGTCGAAGATATCGCCAAGGATATGGAGCTGATCGATGGAGAGGCGTTGAATGAGTTCGCAAATAGCTTCGACAAATCCTGAAGCCCGTCCGGTGCCGATAATAGTCTGGATAATCACACCGACATAGGCTTGCTTGTTTCGGTCGTCAGAACTTTCGTGTAAAAGTTCTTCTATGATATAGGCAAATTCAGACGGCAGACTTTTTCTGACTTTTGAACGCGTATATTTTGAAGAAACACTGCGACAAACAGCTATAAGTTGGTTTAGAATCGTTTGGTAATAATCGGAAATATCCGTATCGTTTTGTTTTACCAGTTCCAACTTTTGTTTGGGGTAATAGATAAGCGTGCATAGGTCACGTATTTCCTTTTCGCGCAGTGTATTGCCGAATATTTCTTTTACCTTACGTTTGATATTACCCGAAGCATTTCGCAATACATGTTGAAAAGCCTCATTTTCGCCATGCAGGTCGGCCAGAAAATGTTCGGTAGGTTTTGGAAGGTGCAATATAGCCTCCAAATTGATGATTTCGGTGGTAACCTTTGATATCGAGGGAAAATCCCTTGATAAAAGTTTCAAGTAACGCAAATCAGCGTTAATGCTGTGGTTGGATATAGTTTGTTTAGGCATAATGGTCAAAGTTTAAAAGTGAATGATTTTTTGGCCAATGGTTTACCTTTTATACAGAACCGACACAGACGTATCAGCCCTGTTTGTTAAATTCTTTGATCAACGCCCCACATGAGTTTATCGCGTAAGGTGTCGAAGAATTTTTTGTGTTCAATTTTGATGACGCGAATGGTGTGATCGGCTTTGCCAACCGTAATCACCGTTTCGCTAGGCAGCGATTCGCTGCGTCCGTCGCACGAAAGCAGAAAGTTATGGCTCCGGCTTTTTACTTCCATACGAATTTCAACATCGTCGCGCACCACAACCGGACGAACAGACAAGCTGTGAGGAGCTACAGGCGAAATGCAGAATGTGCCGGATTGTGGAACCAAAATAGGCCCCCCCACACTGAGCGAATATCCCGTTGACCCGGTGGGTGTGCTGATAATCAGTCCGTCTGCCAAGAAATTTGCCAGGAAGCGATTGTCGATATAGGTGTCGATTTCGATAAGCGACGATATGTCGTGTTTCAGAACAGCAGCTTCGTTCAGGGCATAAGGGTAGAAGTCCGAAAGCACGTTGTTTTTCCGCACAGCAAGTGTTTTACGTTCCTCTATCACATAATCGCCCTGACATAAGGCTTCAAGGGCAGAGTCAATGTTGTCGGGCGAAACGTCAGCCAAAAAGCCTAAGCGTCCGGTATTGATGCCGATTATAGGAATGCCGCTGGTACCTATTTGGGCTGCAGTACCCAAAAATGTGCCATCTCCGCCAATAGAAATAGCCGCATCAATAGGTTTGCTAAACGAGGTGGAACTGAACATGTCGCACCCCGTTAAGTCAATTTTCAATTCATTGTTAATGAATGCTGCAAACTGGTGCTCTACGCAAATTTTTACGCCTAAATCCTGAAGTTTCTGTATGACAGCTGCTACGAACTGATTCTTTTTGGTTTGAAATACGTTGCCAAATAGGGCGAAATGCAGGTTGGGGTATGTCATAGCTTTATATGATAATATTAGGAGTTAGGAGTGCTTGAATTCTTTTGATTTAGCAAATTTTATATTATTCAATCCGATTATAAGATTGTTTATTGCCTAAAATATCGTAATTTTGCACTTTGAAATGGCTAACACCAATCTGATACGCATGTTAGGCTCATAAGTTGACGGGCCATACGTGCGTATTATCGCTTTTGTTTGTAGTTACGTATGGCTTTGCAGTTAAGCGTCAAGACTCTAATCAATTCATTCCTTTTACATTTAAGCAGTAGGCTGAATAATGAAGAGAGTAAATAAGCCGGGCGAATGTTTTGTTTCAGTCAAAGTGCGATTAGCCTTAGCGTAAGCAAAGGTAATGCAAACCAAATGCACAAGCAAAGGAAAATATGATTTTCTTTGCAAATAGCTGAAGTCGCTGCAACTTTCATTAATTGGCAAATATACCTAATTTTCGCAATAGCACTTGAAGGAATATGACTAAATTAAGTGTAAATATCAACAAAGTCGCTACTATACGTAACGCAAGAGGTAACAATAACCCTAATTTATTAAACGTAGCATTAGATTGTGAACGCTTTGGAGCACAGGGCATTACCGTGCACCCTCGTCCCGATGAACGTCACATCAAACGACAGGATGTTTACGATTTACGCCCTCGGTTAACGACCGAATTTAACATAGAAGGTTATCCTACAGACGATTTCTGCAAACTCGTACTTGATGTTTGTCCGGCTCAAGTGACCTTGGTTCCCGATGCTCCCGATCAGCTTACATCGAACCACGGATGGGACACTCAAAAGCACCTGGCGTTTCTGACAGAAAAAGCAGCCATGTTTCACGAGGCTGGAATCAGAGTGAGTATTTTTATATCTCCAGACAATACCATGGCCGATTATGCTTTAAAAGCAGGAGCCGACCGTGTGGAGCTGTATACAGAACCCTATGCTGCCAATTATGCAAAGAATCGCGATGAAGCCATTGCACCTTATTTAGCCACTTCGCTTCATTGTCGTGAAATAGGATTGGGCCTTAATGCCGGTCATGATTTAAGTCTTGATAATTTGGCTTTTTATCATCAAACAATACCTTGGACAGACGAAGTAAGTATAGGTCATGCATTGATTAGCGATGCGCTTTATTTAGGTCTGCAGAATACGATTCAGCTCTATTTGGAATGCTTGAGATAATTTCAGCAAGTTCTGCATCCTATAGTATTCCTTACACACACATGATAATAATTGACTTAACAAAACATATATAAATGATTTATTTATTCTTGGCAGATGGCTTTGAGGATGTTGAGGCCATTGGAACAATAGATATCCTGCGCCGTTGTGGTTTGCAGGTTCAAACACTTAGCGTCTCGGGCAAGCGTGTCGTTACAAGCGCTCATGGTGTAGTAATTAAAGCCGATAGTATTTTCCGCAAGAACCATTTGCTCAACTGCGAAGCCATGGTATTTCCCGGTGGCCTTAAAGGTGCAGAATCTATGGCAAAAAATACGATTTTGCGCCAAACCGTTATGCAACAGGCCATGCAGGGCACCCTTATCGCAGCGATTTGTGCAGCACCCATGATTTTAGGTGCAGCCGGTGTGATTCGTAATAAGCACGTAACCATTTATCCGGGCATGGAGGCACATGTAGCAGAAGGCATTTACCATAATAATGCTTATGTAGTGGAGCATGACAACTTTATTACAGCTTCAGGACCTGCTGCAACCCGTTACTTTGCAACTGCTATTGCCCGCCACTTGTTACCGATGCCCAATGCGGTTGATGAAGTGGAGCATGCTATGGGATTCACGGCAAGCTATGCCGGTGTTGAGCCGATTCTTAAGTTTAATTGATAAGTGGGTATTTGCTGCGAGTAAGCAGGTAGGTAGAACTTATTATTACGAATGAATGCGGTGTAAGAGCTTGATTGTAAGTATAAACAATTCGACTGAGTAATATAATTTTCAACATCTACTTATCATCATCAATATAACTGTCGGCTGTGTTTGGCAAAGTCAATTTTATTTGAGCTTAGCTGGATACAGCCGACATTTGTATTAAATTTGCATAGCAGAATTCCGGTGTATGCCTGTTTGAAGTTAAGTATCGGAAAAGTCTGGATGATATCCGACTAATCTTAAAAAGTATTTTTCAATCATTTGCAATGAACCCTTTACAGACTGATATTAAATATTTAAAAGGAGTAGGACCTATTCGGGCAAAGTACTTGAATGAGGACCTGAAGGTGCATACCATGCGCGATATACTGTATCAGTTTCCCTACAAGTACATCGATCGGAGCGTCATACATAAAGTGTGCAATTTGGTCGAAGGAATGCCATACGTGCAACTTCGTGGGCAAATAGTGTCGAAAAATGTAGAGGGTAGTGGTCGTCGTGAACGTTTGGTTGCCGTTTTTTACGATGGAACAGGGTATGTGTCGCTTGTATGGTTTAACTCAATCAAGATGTTCGACAAGCAACTGCAGTATAACCATAATTACCTATTACTTGGCAAGCCAAACAACTTTAACGGACAAATAAGTATTCCCCATCCAGAACTGGAGGATGCCGATGAGGCTTTGAAACATCCGCTGACCATGCTGCCTTATTATCATACCTCTGAGCGTATGAAAAAGCATGGCCTTGATTCCAAACAAATAAGTGATTTGGTGAGTCGTGCGTTTCAAACTTTTGGGCAGCAAATCATACCCGAATCGCTTCCGGATTATTTAACATCGCGTTATAACCTGCTTCCCTTAGACCAGGCACTGCGTACCATTCATCACCCGGAATCTTCGGCATCTTTGCCTGAAGCTGTACGCCGATTAAAGTTCGAAGAACTCTTTTATTTGCAACTCGACATATTGCGCTATAACAAACAGCGTAAGACGTGTAATGCAGGTTTTGTTTTTCAGCGTGTCGGCGATGTGTTTTTACAATTCTACAATGAGTGCCTTACATTCCAGCTGACTAATGCCCAAAAGCGTGTGGTGCGTGAAATACGAAAGGATGTGTCGACTGGCAGACAGATGAATAGATTGCTGCAAGGCGACGTGGGAAGCGGAAAGACCATCGTGGCGTTGCTGTGCTGCTTGCTGGCCGTCGACAATAAATTTCAGGCATGTATCATGGCTCCAACCGAAATTCTGGCCGAACAGCACTTTGCCTCCATTTCGGAATATACAGAAAAGCTACCCATTAAAATAGGGTTACTAACCGGTAATGTAAAAGGAAAGAAACGCACACAGGTTTTGCAGCAATTAGCCGACGGAACGTTGAATATACTGGTAGGTACGCATGCACTGATTGAGCCTTCGGTCGCTTTTTATAACCTCGGATTGGTTGTTATCGACGAGCAACATCGATTCGGGGTGAAGCAGCGTGCCCGTTTGTGGCAAAAAAATGTGCAGCCACCCCATATTCTGGTCATGACAGCCACCCCAATTCCTCGTACCTTGGCCATGACTGTGTATGGCGATTTGGATGTCAGTGTTATCGACGAACTTCCGCCAGGCAGAAAGCCCATCGAAACAGTGCATTACCGCCAGGCAGACCGACCGCGCTTGTATGAAGGCATACGCTATCAATTGAAGTTAGGCCGGCAAATTTACGTGGTGTATCCGCTTATCAAAGAAAACGAAAAGCAGAATTTACGCGATTTGGAAACCGGATATAGCCAGTTGGTAGAGGTATTCAGTGATTACAAGGTTGGCATGGTTCATGGTAAAATGAAGCCGGCCGATAAAGAAGAGGCTATGCGTGCATTTAAACAGCACGAAACGCATATACTGGTGTCGACCACTGTGATTGAAGTAGGTGTGAATGTACCGAATGCCTCGGTGATGGTAATCGAAAATGCCGAACGCTTTGGTTTGGCACAGTTGCATCAGCTGCGAGGCAGGGTAGGGCGTGGAGCCGAACAGTCCTATTGCATCCTGATGACCAATAACCGCTTGAGCGATGTGACACAGCGGCGTATGCAGGTTATGGTAGACAGTACTGATGGCTTTGTGATTGCCGAAGAGGATTTAAAACTTCGCGGCCCCGGCGATTTGGACGGAACGGCCCAAAGTGGTATGCCCTTTGACCTGAAAATTGCCAATCTGGTTAAGGATCAGGAGTTGATGGACGTGGCTCGCGAGGCAGCTGCCGAAGTGCTATCTTGTGATCCTATGGAAAATTTACCGCAAAATGAGATTGTTTGGAAACAATTACGTATGCTGAAAAATAACATGATCAATTTTTCGGCCATATCGTAGTTCTGGCTGAAATCTTCGCTTATCTGCGTTGCAAAGTATCAAGTGTTAGCTCTGGTTATTGGGCAGTACAATGAGCGATGCAATCTTCAGTTTACGCACAAAGTGTCAGTGTCGGTAGGCTCGATATCTGCGACAACTATTCAAGCATTAGGTTGCTCAAAAAGCAAAATTTGATTAAAATATACCGTATTGCTTTTCAGCTTCCTCCGTTGCATTTAGCTACTAGTTGCTCTGTCAGCAAAAATTACTCCGTGATTGTGTATTTTTTCTCCGAGTTAGTTGAAATTAGTTCCGATCTAGTTGAAATTAGTTCCGAGCTAATTTCAACAATCTCGGAACTACTGATAATCAGCGCTTTCAAAAGTACAAGAAATGTTGATTCGCGAATAGCTCCGACGTCCGGAATGCAAGGCTCTTAGGCAATACAAAATTTTGCATCTATTATACGACAATTACAAGCGTTTGCAATGCCCAAAATACTCGCTGGTACAGAAAAGCAGCTACAGCATCATCAGGCAATTTTAATGTATAACATGTTTTATCTGCATCATATTAAGTAGTATTGAACGCTTGTTTAACATGGTCATTATTATCTCGTAATTACTACAACGATAGCAAATTTTATGTTAGGTATTTTGAAAAATTGGACACTTCCCATAGCAATTATATTAGGCATTGTGGGGTACTTTGTTTTTGCTCATTGCGCATGCTTCGATATATTACGGCCGCATGCCATGGAAGTGGTTTCGGTGGTGCAGCCTGTTTTAATATTCTGCATGCTGTTTCTGTCTTTTTGCAAGATAGATATGCGTAAGATGTCACTGCGAAGTGCTCATCTTTTATTGTTGTTCATACAAAGTGTATCATTCCTTTTGTTAGGATTGGTTATTTACATGTTCCCTCATGTGACGGGACGGGTTATTATTGAAGCAGGTATGCTGTGTATGATATGTCCTACAGCAACAGCGGCAGCAGTGGTTACACAAAAGTTGGGCGGCGATGCAGCAGACGTCACGTCGTATACATTGCTCATCAACTTGTTGGTGGCCATACTCATTCCTGCCTTTCTACCTGTGATTTATCCCACACATTGCCAAAGTTTTGAATTATCGTTTTGCCTGATACTTGGAAAGGTTTTTCCGGTGCTGATATGTCCTCTTTTTCTGGCGCAGTTTGTACGCCTTTTTTGTCGTAAAACGCATTCATTTTTATGCTCGTTTCGGAATCTGGCTTTTTACTTATGGGCCGTTTCATTGAGTATTGCCATAGCAGTTACTACGCGAAGTTTCGTACATACTGATCATCCCTTATCTGATTTGTTAGGAATAGCTGTTGTGTCATTCTGCTGTTGTTTGTTACAATTTGCATTAGGCCGATATATCGGTGAGCGTAAAGGCTATGCTGTAAGTACTACGCAGGCTTTGGGACAGAAAAATACGGTTTTTGCTATATGGTTGGGCTATACATTCTTCAATCCCGTGACATCATTGGCCGGCGGATTCTATAGTATTTGGCATAATCTGTATAACACGTGGCAAATGCAGAGATACCATCAAAAGAAACATGCGAAAAGTGGTCAATAGCGCAGTCAGCATTATTCGTTTCATTCATAAAAAATCTCAGCATAGCGAAAACATTATAATTCGCTATGCTGAGATTTGTTTTTATCTTTGCTGTTATCGAGCAGATATATGTGTGATGTCGTTGGGGTTAGTTTATTTTATAGAATCCCATTGTTCAGCCTCTTCTTGAATACATTGCATGCTTTCTTCCAAATTGCTTTTTCCTGTAAAAGGATAAAGTTTGGCATGCAAAAGAACCGGACAATATTTTGATGCCAGCTGTAGGCTTTGCAACAACGATGTTTTGTCGTGAAGCAAATAGCAGGCCACTACCTCAAATGCATAGATACTCAAAGAATCAATGTTTGTAATGGGTTCTTCAATAATCTGATGCAAGAGTTCCTTTGATTTTGCTATGTAAAGTTCAGAGTTCTTGAAGGTGTTGTAATATTCAATGATTGATTGCACCATTTGCAGGCATTCTCTGTCTGTATGATCGTTTTGCAGCAAATCTTCAAAAACGTCTATGATAGCTTGCGGTTGCCGAGTTTCATAGAATATGGTCGTGAGCTGAAAGCGTATGTCATTGGGCATAGAACCCAAAGAACTGAGTGTGAACATGATTTCTTGCGCATTGTCGTTTTGTCCAAGAAATGCATACGCATAGGCTGTTGCGCAAATCAAACGACTGCGGTCTGGGTTTTCCATCGGACAAAGACGTAATGCCTCATGAAAAGCATCGAGTGCCTGTGGGTATTTTTCAGATACAAGATATTGTTCGGCAGCATACATGTGGAATGAATAATCCTCATTGATGCTGTCTGCATATTGTTTGTAAAAATCAAATCCCTCTGCTTGGCGATTGAGGTGGAACAATGCAAAGAGCTTTAAACTGAGTGTTTGCTCGTTTCCGGGTTTGATAGCCAACGAATAATCACAGCTTGCTATGCAGTTTTCGTATTCTTCAACTTTCATTTGTAAGTTGGCCAACTGCGACCAAGAGGCGGCATCGAATGTGTTATTATCAACCACGCGGGTCAGATAGTCCATGCTTTGCTTGAAATCGTGAATTTGAAAGTATGATTCAGCCAATAATTCATCAGTTTTTGCACGCGACTTATGGTTTTCGGGAATTTGCCGGAGAAAGTGCTGGGCTCGTTTCGTATATCCATAATCCAGCAATATTTCGCCAAGGTCTATGAGCCACTCATAGTATTCATCATTTTTTTCATGGGGAAGGTGTTGCATGATTCTTTGTTCAGCCTTTTTAGGTTTCCCCCCTGCAGCCTCCCATTCGGCTAAAAGTGCTTGTACATCTCGGTTCTCTCTATTGGTTACTTCGCCAATGACTGTTAAGGCTTCATTCCATTTACCTCTGTTCTTTAGTCTGTAGGCTTTTACAATGAGCACTTCTTCATGTTGAGGATGCATTTTTTCTGCATAAATCAGGAGCCTGTCTGCATCGAACAATCTTCCTTCTTTCTCGTAGTAGTCTTCAATATCCAGCAGGGTTTCAGCGTCCATATAGAAGTTGCTGCAATTATCTATATTACGCTCGTATTCTTCAATGGCATCTTGTAAAAATTTATCCATAGTCTTAAAAAAGTAAGGCTATAAAGCTAGTATTGCCCGATGGTGTAAAATCGGTTGTCTAACTTTATAGCCTTTGTTAATGATTAAATCCTAATAACGGTATGGATTACTTCTTGGCATTCCAACTGTCTTTCAAACCTACCGTTTTATTGAAGATCGGATGCTCCTTGGTTGAATGTGTATCGGCTGTAAAGTAGCCCGTACGCTGGAATTGCAGGTATCTGTTACCTGTTTCATTCTCAACAGCATATTTTTCAACGTAGCAGTTATCCAACACTTTCAACGAGTCGGGATTAAGCAATTCGCGGAAGTCGCGTTCGTCAGCTGAGGGGTTCTCAACGGTAAACAATCTGTCGTACAAGCGTACTTCAGCTTTTACGCAGTGTGCCGTGCTAACCCAATGGAGTGTACCTTTAACCTTGCGGTTTGCACCTTCCATACCGCTCTTGCTTTGGGGATCGTATTCAGCGTAAATTTCTTCAATGGTGCCGTCAGCCGCTTTTTTGCAGCCGGTACATTTTACGATGTAGGCATTTTTCAAGCGTACTTCTTTTCCGGGAACCATACGGAAGAATTTTTTGGGAGCATCTTCCATAAAGTCTTCACGCTCAATCCACAATTCACGACTGAAGGTAATGGTGTGTGTGCCATCTGCCTCGCATTCGGGATTGTTGACGGCTTCCATTTCCTCGGTTTGTCCCTCAGGATAATTGGTAATGATGAGTTTAACCGGATTCAATACTGCACTTACGCGTAAAGAGCGTGCGTTCAGGTCTTCGCGTGCTGCAGCTTCGAGCATCGCATAGTCATTAAGCGCATCAAACTTGGTGTAACCAATCATGTCGATGAACTTTCTGATGGCCTGCGGTGAATAGCCTCTTCTGCGTAATCCGCATACGGTCGGCATACGGGGGTCGTCCCAACCATCTACCAAGTGTTCCTGAACCAAAGCCAGCAACTTACGTTTCGACATAACCGTATAGGTTAAGTTCAAACGGTTGAATTCGTATTGGCGAGGACGGTTGTCAGCCAAGTCGTTGCCTTCTTTCAGCTCGTCAATGAAGTAGTCATAGAGTGGGCGGTGGGGTACGAACTCCAATGTACAGATAGAGTGGGTAACGCCTTCAAAGTAGTCGCTCTGACCATGTGCAAAATCATACATAGGATACACCTTCCATTTGCTTCCGGTACGGTGATGTTCTTTGTTGATGATTCTGTATATGATAGGATCGCGGAAGTGCATATTGGGATTGGCCATATCGATTTTGGCACGCAGAACCATAGCACCTTCAGGAATCTCGCCGGTGTTCATTTTCTCAAACAGAGCAAGACTTTCTTCAACAGGTCTGTCGCGATAAGGGCTGGCAGAACCCGGTTGAGTCGGTGTACCCTTTTGTGCTGCAATCTGTTCGCTTGTTTGTTCATCAACGTAGGCTTTGCCTTCTTTAATCAAACGAACGGCAAAATCCCAAAGTTGCTGAAAATAGTCAGAAGCATGATAAATGTTGCCCCATTTGAATCCCAGCCATTCAATGTCTTCCTTGATGGCTTCTACATATTCGGTATCTTCCTTTTGGGGGTTGGTATCGTCAAATCGCAAGTTGCAGATGCCACCAAATTTTTGTGCAGTTCCGAAGTCCATGCAAATAGCTTTGGCATGTCCAATGTGCAGGTAGCCGTTAGGTTCAGGCGGGAATCTGGTTTGTAATCTTCCACCATTTTTACCCTCCTTCAAATCATTGGCAACGATTTGTTCGATAAAGTTCAAGCTCTTTTTTTCAGTGCTTTCGTTGGTTATATTTTCAGTCATAGTTGTGATATTTCTAATTAGCCATTTCCGAGATGAACTTAATGCGAACCAATCTGATTTCCTCTTCCGAGTAGTCGTTGCCTAATTCGTCCAGTGCACTGTCCAAGTCGTCAGTTTCGCTCTCTTTGAAATACTGATAAATGTCATCAATGTGATCTTCATCCATTATGTCATAGATAAAGTAATCAATGTTAATTTTAGTACCAGAGTAAACGATAGCTTCTATTTCGTCGAGGAGTTCGTCAAATTCAATACCTTTTACCACAGCGATATCGTCGAGTGCCACTTTACGGTCGATGCTGTGTATAATGCTTACTTTTATTTTCGACTTGTTGGCAACTGTACGAATGCGCAGGTCTTCAGGGCGTTCAATTTCGTTTTCCTCGCAGTGTTTCTTAATAAGTTTGCAAAATTCTTCGCCATATCGTTTGGCTTTTCCAGCTCCTACGCCAGGAATGTTTTGCAACTCATCAAAATTTTGAGGATAGATGGTAGCCATAGCTTCGAGCGAACCATCCTGGAAGATTACGTAAGGGGGAACATCCAGTTCTTTTGAAAGTTTCTTACGCAAGTCTTTCAACATTTTGTAGAGTGTCGGGTCGACAGCACAAGCTGCGCCACCTTGCGGTTCTGCATCTACTTCCTCTTCTTCATAATTGCGGTCTTCAACAATCATGAACGATGTGGGGTGTTTCAGGAAATCATGTCCTTCTTCAGTAACCTTGAGAACACCGTAGTTATCAACATCTTTGTCAAGATAGCCCGAAATAAGAGCTTGACGAATTACGGCATTCCATTTAATTTCACTATCATCGTCACCACATCCGAATACTTCGAGCTGATCATGTCTGTGTGCACAAACTTCTTCGGTTTTGTGTCCCAATAGGATGTCTTTTACATAATCATCACGAAAATGCTCTTTAGTGGCAATAATTACTTCCAGCAGTTTTATTAAGTTAGATTTAGCTTCCACTTGTTGTTTAGGGTGTTTGCAGTTATCGCAGTTTCCGCAGCTCTCTTTGTCGTAATGTTCGCCAAAGTAGTGAAGTAGTAATTTACGGCGACATACAGAACTTTCTGCGTAAGCAGCTGTTTCTTTAAGGAGTTGTCGGCCTATATCCTGTTCGGCAATAGGCTTTCCCTCCATGAACTTTTCTAGTTTTTGTAAATCTTTTCTGGAGTAAAAGGCTATACATTTGCCTTCACCCCCGTCACGTCCGGCGCGACCTGTTTCTTGATAGTAACCTTCAAGGCTCTTGGGTATGTCGTAGTGGATGACGAATCTAACGTCGGGCTTGTCGATACCCATGCCAAAGGCAATGGTGGCAACGATTACGTCAATACGTTCCATCAGGAAATCGTCCTGTGTCTGAGAACGATTGACAGAATCCATGCCAGCATGATAAGCTTGAGCCTTGATGTCGTTGGTTCTCAGAACTTCTGCCAATTCTTCCACCTTCTTCCGACTCAGACAGTATATAATACCACTGCATGTAGGTTGCTGTTTGATGAACTTTATGATGTCGCGGTCGATATCTTTGGTTTTCGGGCGTACCTCATAGTACAAGTTAGGGCGGTTAAAAGAACTTTTATATTCCACGGCATCCATAATGCCTAAGTTCTTTTTTATGTCCGTCCGAACTTTATCTGTTGCAGTAGCAGTTAATGCTATGATAGGCGCATTGCCAATATCATTGATAATGGGTCTGATTTTTCTGTATTCAGGTCTGAAATCATGTCCCCATTCTGATATACAATGAGCTTCGTCTATAGCATAGAAAGAAATTTTGACAGAACGTAGAAATTCGACATTGTCTTCTTTTGTCAAAGATTCCGGAGCTACATAAAGCAACTTTGTGATGCCGTTCCGAATATCAGATTTTACCTTCTCAATCTGGCTTCGGTTCAGTGAAGAATTGATGAAATGAGCAATGCCGTCAATCTGACTGGTATGTCGTACTGCATCCACCTGATTCTTCATCAAAGCAATGAGGGGAGAAATTACAATAGCTGTTCCCTCCATTACCAATGCAGGTAATTGATAGCACAGGGATTTGCCGCCGCCTGTTGGCATCAGTACAAAAACATGATGTCCATCAAGCAACGAACGTATGATAGCTTCTTGATTATTTTTGAATGATTCGAATCCGAAGTGATCTTTAAGAGCCTTCTTCAAATTTTGTTCTTCCTTCATAGCTTTTCTTGGTGGCTTAGAGGTTAGGATCTGCGTGAACATTTATCAAGCAATGACCTGCTCGATTTTTATTCACCAAAGCAAAGTTATAACATTTTTCTCAAAATCGAAACAATGTATCAAAAATATTTTTCTCTTTATGTCCTCTAATTATTAGTTTCTGACAGCCACGAGTGAATAAATGAAGTTGCTCTGTAAGGATCGGAAGTATATAATCAAGAATAAGGCCGCTTTGTATTAGATACAATCGCGGCCTATATTTTAAATTGATAGGGTATTTTGCTCGAAGTTTGGTATTCCGGCTTCTTGCTAATTATTCATGGTTATGCTCGAAACTTAAAGTTTGTCACTTTTTTCCATTTGTTCTGCAGCATATTCCTTGCTAACAGTAAATGATTTTTGTTTCGAAGATGGCATTTCAAACATGGCGTCCATCATAATGCTTTCAACAATTGAACGCAAGCCTCGTGCGCCAAGCTTAAACTCAACCGCTTTATCTACTATATATTCTAACGCTTCGGGAGTAAAGTTCAACTTTACACCATCCATGTCAAAAAGTTTAGTATATTGTCTTACGATAGAGTTTTTCGGTTCGGTCAAGATTTTGCTCAACGCATTCTTATCTAACGGATTAAGATAAGTCAATACCGGAAGACGACCAATGATTTCAGGAATCAAACCAAATGATTTCAAATCTTGAGGTTCAATGTACTGCATCAGATTTTTGGGGTCAATTTTCTTGGCATTTTGAACCGAGTTATAGCCAACGGTATGTGTATTGAGTCGCTGGGCGATTTTCTTTTCGATACCATCAAAGGCACCTCCACAAATGAATAGTATGTTGCGTGTGTCAACGTGGATGTAGTCTTGGTCGGGATGCTTACGGCCTCCTTTGGGCGGAACATTGACGATAGAGCCCTCAAGCAGCTTGAGCAACCCTTGCTGCACACCTTCTCCGCTCACGTCGCGCGTAATAGAGGGGTTATCGGCTTTGCGGGCAATTTTATCTATTTCATCAATAAATACAATGCCTCGTTCAGCGCGTTCAACATTGAAGTCTGCTACTTGCAACAAACGCGACAAGATGCTTTCAACGTCTTCGCCCACATAGCCTGCTTCTGTAAATACAGTAGCATCAACTATTGTAAAAGGAACGTCGAGTAACTTGGCAATCGTTCGTGCCAAAAGCGTTTTGCCGGTACCCGTTGAACCAACCATGATGATGTTTGATTTTTCGATGTCAACATCGTCATTGTTGTTTTTTTGTTGTTGGGTTATTCGTTTGTAGTGGTTGTATACAGCAACGCTCAAATAGCGTTTTGCTGCATCCTGACCGATAATGTATTGATCGAGGTATTCTTTAATCTCCTTAGGTTTAGGCACTTTCTTCATGTCGAGAGTGGGTGCATCTTTACCACTTTTTGAAGAATCCGTATGCAATATCTCAGGAGCATATTCGCTTATCATTTCATAAGCTTTTGCCACACAGTCGGAACAGATAAAGCCTGTTGCTCCAGTAAGCATCATGGGCACCTCGTCTTCCGTTCTGTTGCACAGTAAACATCTGTTTTTCTTGCTTGCCATAAGTTACAATTAGGTGATGACGGTTGTCTTATTTTATCTTGCACTTAGGTTCAAAGATTTTATCAATCATGCCATATTCTTTGGCTTCAGCAGCAGTCATCCAATAGTCTCTGTCGGAGTCTGCCCATACTTTGTCGAACTCAGTGTGTGAGTGATCGGCAATGATTTGATACAATTCTTTTTTAAGCTTTTGGATTTCGCGTGCAGTAATTTCAATGTCAGAGGCTTGTCCTTGTGCACCCCCCATAGGTTGGTGAATCATTACGCGGCTATGAGGTAGGGCAGAGCGCTTACCTTCCTGTCCTGCTACGAGTAACACAGCTGCCATTGATGCTGCCATGCCGGTGCAGATTGTGGCTACATCGCTTTGGATAAATTGCATTGTGTCGTAGATACCCAAGCCTGCATAAACAGAACCACCAGGAGAGTTTATGTAGATAGAAATATCCTTGCCAGGATCCGTTGAGTCCAGATACAGAAGTTGAGCCTGAAGCGTGTTAGCTGTGTAATCATCAATTTGTGTGCCCAAAAAGATAATTCTGTCCATCATCAAACGTGAAAACACATCCATTTGTGTCACGTTTAATGTGCGTTCTTCCAAGATATAGGGATTTAAATATTGATTTTGGCTTTTGATAACATCGTCAAGCACCATTGAGTTGATGCCTGCCTTGGAGGTTGCAAATTTTCTAAAGTCATTCATCATTATTGCGAAAGTTGAAGTGTTCAAAATATACTTTATCCCTATTAGGGGAGTGATACATTGTATAAACAAATAGTGTGCCAATGTGCGCAGAATACACACATTGGCACATCCTATTTCTTAACTAATAGAATCAGCAAAGCGCTATTAGTTGTATGTTTCAATGTTACGTTATCTGATATAGACTTTGAATAAACGTTCTATATCGGATTGTATTATTCAAACATTTTGGCAAAATCCTCAGAAGAAATCGACTTGTGGTTCAGCGTAACAACTTCTTTGAGTTTTTCAGTAAGCTTCTGGTCAATGCAACGGTCAACCAAGGCGTGAACCTGATTTTCGTTCTTCAGCATTTCCTGAGCATAGTTTTCAAGGTACTCATCGGGAATGTTGTTCATTCCGTACTGAGCGAACTGGAAGCGAGCAGCCTGAATAGCAGTGGCCTTCAGATCCTTGTCTTCAACCTTGATATCGTTGGCCTTAACCAGCTGTTCCTTAATCAAGTGCCATTTCAGTTCTTCAAGGCTCTTAACGAAGTTGTCTTCAACGTACTTTTCGTCCTTGTCCTTGTTGTTAGCCTTCATGATGGTCTTCAGCAAGTCTTCGGGGAATTCCAAAGCACCAACCTTTTGTTCCATATAGGCTCTTACGTCCAAAAGGAATTTGTAGTTGCTATCGTTAATCTGCAAGTCCTTGATGGTCTGCTTAACCTTTTCGCGAGCTTCTTCTTCAGTTTTAACTTCTTCGCCGAATACATTGTTGAAGAATTCTTCGTTGAGTTCAGAGGGAACGAAGCGGCTGATTTCGTTGATTTCGAAGTTGAAGTTTCCAGCGTGGTTCTTCACTTCTTCTTTTTCAATTTTCAGTAGGGCAGCCAATTCAGCTTCGTTAGCTTCGTAAGCAGCGTTGGGGCTGAACGTGATAACCTGATTCTTCTTAGCACCTTCGAAGAGTTTCTTCTGATCATCGTTCTTGAAGAATGAAGGCATGAGTGAAGCAGTTTCAATGTTTATGCCACCTTCTTTAGCCTGACCTTCTTCGTTAAGTTCAACGAGCTGACCGCGTACAACGTCACGGTCTGCATATTCTTCAACATCTTCGGGGTGACCAGCCTGCTGACGGAGAGCGTCGAGCTGCTTGGTAACCATTTCGTCGGCTACTTCGATGTCGTAGAAATCTACGGTATCATTAGCAGAAAGTTCAGCAGTGAATTCAGGAGCCAATGCGATGTCGAAGATGAAGGTGAAATCATCTTGCTTTTCGATGTCCTGAGGAATTTGCTTCGTGCTGCCGATAGGTTCGCCGAGCATATTGATTTGGTTGCTCTTGATGTAATCGAACAAGCTTTCCTGAAGTAAGCGGTTTACTTCTTCAGCCTTAGCCTGAACGCCATACATTTTCTTTATAAGAGACATGGGCACTTTGCCTTTACGGAAACCGGGCATTTGTGCCTGCTGGGCAAAGTTCTTGAGTGCTTTTTCTACTTTGGGCTGGTAGTCAGCTTTTTCCATGTTAATGGTGAGTTCACCGCTAACATTGCTAACCTTGTTAAATTGAATATTCATTTTGTACTTACGTTGTTGTTTTTAATCACATTTTGAATGCTAATTATGGATAGATAGGTTGTACCCACATTACTTAGCGGCAGCAAATTTAATATTTTTCTTTCAAATTCTTTGGTTTTATGCCGAGAATTTTATTTTCATTGGCTGTCAATAGTTGTTAGCATTCATTTTTAAGCTGTTAAAGCGCAGGGTTTTATTCAACTCGCATATCCTCCGAGGGGTGAAATCCTCTTAAGAAGTCGGTTATCTGCATGCGTTTTTTGCCGGCCAGTTGAATCGTTTCAAGTTTGAGATAGCCGTCACTTAAAGCTACTTTCAGGAAGGTTTTTCCGTCAGTTATCACGGTTCCCAAAGGTTCAGTGGGCGAATCGTTAAACTCCTTAGTTGCAGCATAGATTTTGAGTACACTTTTTTTGCCGTTGCACGTCAGTTCGGTCCAGGCTGCAGGATAGGGCGAAAGGCCGCGCACAAAGTCGTAGGTATATTTAACTCCTTTGTTCCAATCAATCCGACAAGTTTCCTTGAATATTTTGGGAGCAGGGCGCAGCGGTTCGTCGGTAGTGAGTTCTGATTGCGGGATAGGATGAATATTATCCTTTAAAATGTTGTCAACAGTTTCAATGACCAAGTCACTGCCTAAATACATCAACTTATCGTGCACATCTTCTGCATTGTCTGTATCTAAGATAGGCACAGGAACGCGCTGAATGACACTGCCCGTGTCAATGTCATGATCAAGGAAGAACGTAGTAATGCCGGTTTCAGTGTCGCCATTGATGATTGCCCAGTTAATCGGGGCAGCACCGCGGTACTGCGGCAGCAAGGCGGCATGCAAGTTGAACGTACCTAGTCGTGGCATGTTCCAAACCACTTCGGGCAGCATTCTGAAGGCCACCACAATTTGTAAGTCAGCTTTCAGGTTTCGCAGTTCTTCGATGAAGTCCGGATCTTTCAGTTTGGCCGGTTGCAATACCGGAAGACCATTTGCTACAGCATATTGTTTAACGGGTGACGAAGAAAGTTCGTTCTGATGTCGGCCAATGGGCTTGTCAGGCATCGTAATAACACCAACGACGTTATATCCGCCCTCAACTAACTTTTTAAGTGGTTCCACCGCGAAGTCGGGTGTACCCATATATACGATTCTCAGAGATTGTTTGTCGCTCATGCGTGGTATTCTTTATATGTATATAGTCGTGTGTGGCAAGTGAGCAATGACAGCACTGTGTCTTTTTAAAGCAACACACCGGCTCGTTTCGCTGTTTTATTTCGTGGCAGTATAAAGTGTGCTCAGTCCGAAAGTAAAACGCTTGAACTTAACATCCGTAAATCCGGCTTTGCTTAAGATGTCTTGCATTTCCTCGCCTTGCGGAAAGGCCTCCATGGTTGCCGGAAGATAGGTGTATGCTTTATTGTCGCGCGAAATGATTTTGCCCAGCATTGGCATAAACACGTGCGAGTAAAAGTGAAACAACTGCTTCATGGGGAAACTGTTGGGCGAAGTCAATTCGATAATCACCAATCTGCCACCGGGCTTAAGCACCCTGCACATTTCCTGCAGTCCGCGGTCCAGATTCTCAAAGTTACGTATGCCGTAAGCCACCATCAGTGCATCGTAAGTATTGTCGGGCAAGTGCAGGTCAAGACAGTCCTCTCTTTGAAAATGAATGATGTCCGATAATCCGGCTTCCGCCACTTTTTTGCGTCCGACATTCATCATGCCTTCCGATAAGTCGATGCCTAAAAGTTCCTGGGGCTTGAGTTCCTTAGCAGCGAGAATGGCAAAATCGCCTGTTCCGGTTGCTACATCCAGAATGCGTTGTGGAGCATAAGGGCGCAATGAATCAATGGCCGCTTTTCGCCAATGTTTGTCAATTCCGAACGACAGCGTATGATTCAGTAAGTCGTAAGAGTGGGCAATGCTATCGAACATTTGTCTCACTTGTTCTCCCTTACTGCCATTATTACCGTAAGGTTTTATTCGTTCTTGTTTGTAACTCATAAGTAGGTGTTCTCAAGTAGGCAGCGTTTTACGAGCTGCCACTGGTGTAATGTCTGAAATGAAAGGGATGAAGTGGATGAAATGACAGAGTCTGACCGGTTAGAAATAAAATAGGTTCATTTTATTTCCACAGTCCGGTTCATGCCACCACATTCTTGACTGCTTGTATCATGCAAATCTTTTTGTCCGGATGCCATCAAAATCCCTTTTCAATGAAAGCAAATGCGAAGTTACAAATTTATAATGAATCAGTAGACGCTCAATCTTAACTTTCCTTTCATCTCCCTTCGGTAAATGCGTTGTCGAAAAGCATCGCGTAAAGCAGATAATGCGTTTTGTCATCGAATTTGGTATCAATGAAAAAAGGTTCGTTTGGCGGCTGAACCGTCTAAACGAACCTATGAAGTCGTCATAAAAGTTTAGACGACTTCTATATAATGATGTAAGCAGGGCTCTGTGTGTTAGCTTCTATTCATCCCAGATGCCTTCTGATTTTTGACTGAGTTCCACAAAGCCTCCGTCGGCATGGCTTTCTTCAACTTGAATACCACTGCATGCAATCAGTCCTTCGCATTGGATGTCGACCACCACAATTTGTGGTGCTTGATATAATTTTTTGTTCATATTTTAAAAGATAATTTGTTTGAAACGATGACAGTTGCGAACAACAGAATGTCCGCATCTGTCGAATCGTGTCAAGAGTTTTACGAACTCAGATTATGGCTGAACTTTCAGAAAAACTTTTTGTCCGTTCACAATGTAGAGCCCGTCATGTTTTACCTTATTCACGCGGCGTCCTTGTAAATCGTAAATGACTTTAGCGTTGTTTTCAGTCATTTGTTCCTCGATGCCCGTTTGAGTTTCGTCGAAGCTGAATGACAGAGGAGCCGATGAAGAGCTGGTTAAAGGCAAATAGATTTTGTTGGCCGACACTTTGAAGTGTTTACCATTGTCTGTGCCATTATTGTCGTTAGTAATCGTACCGTCAGCGTTGTATTCCAACCAGGCTTTGTACAAACCTACCTTGTCGTTTTTAGCACCAAACAGGTAGTACGAAGTCGAGGGCTTGCCTTCGAGGTACTGATTGAATGAAGCACCGTAGAGTAAATTCGGATGGTTAATAGCTTCTGCCGCATTGTTCGCAACGTAGTTCAGACGATACGTATCGGCAGCGGCTTTAACAATGACCGGAGTAGCAGCAGGCACCAAGCCATCGGCTATTTCTGTAAGTTTTAACGAGTTGCCGTTAATCTCACTTACTCTGTAAGCCTTTACATTTTGGGGCAACTTCACAGCGTAATCCAAGTAAAGTCCGGCATAACCGTATTTGCTGATTACGAGGTCGTGGCCTATGGTTTCGCTGGCCATTTCGTCAATGTACCATCCGTCCAATTTGGCTTCAGTGGCCAATTCTTCAGCGCGCACCGGTTCGGTTCCCGCATGAATCAGAGCAACGAGTCCATCGTTGTTTATAGGTCTGATTTGGAAGGCTTTGCCATTTTCTTTAGCAGCGAGTTCGCTTCCCTCCTTGGCGTCAGTAAGGAATGAAGTAGTGTGTAAACTCTTCAGGAACATATTGTCTGATTCGTTAACAAACTGCCAAACTGCCTGACTTTGGGTAGCGTTTGCTTCAGTGCCGGCTTTGAGTTTGTTATCAGCGTCGACATAGAGCATCACTGCATTACGGCTATCCTTTTTGCGCAACGTGTAGAACTTGTCGGCTTCGGGTTGATGGTATGTCAGTTTGCCATACGCCTTTTCCCATTCCTGACGAATTTTTGTATACTCAGCAGCTGTAGCTCCACGATAGGAAAGCAGGTAGGCTGCGCGTGCATATACTTTATTGTATGCTTCGGCAGAAGATGCAGTCCATTGTCCAACTTTGTTGCCAGCCTTCAGCTCGTACATGGGCAGATAGGCTGTTTGGCTGAACTTAACCAATTCGTTGTAAGGTGCCGAGGCTTCCTTAGCTTTCAACAGTGAATCGTACACCTGTTGCAAGTTGGCTATTTGCTCATCAATCATGGCGTCGGATGCTGCTGCGCTTTGAATGGATTTGGCAGCAACCATCAGGAGTTCGGCATCAATGATTTGTGAGTCGTTGACGCAGGTAAACTCTTTGCGCTTGTTGACTTTTACGTCAAGTTTGTAGTCGTAACTGTTCAATGAAAATTCTGCCATTGCAAAGCAATACTGTCCCATCTTCTGATCGTTTGATTTCGTCACCACAAAACGTAGGTAACGATACTTACCAGTGGGCGTGATTTTGGGCGATTTCCATTGTTTGCCATTTTGAACCGGAAGTGAATCCGTTCTTAATTCAAAGGTTCTGATGAGCGTAAATGTTTGTCCGTCCAAACTTTGCTCAATCCTGAAGGCATGGGGGTACGGACCACCATTGTGTCTGGTTCGATAACTGAATGCAAACTCAGCATCAGTTTCAATATCAGTCACTTTTACTTGAATGTGATGGGGTTCGTTAACCTGAGTGCCTCTCCAACGGCTATGATAGAAGGTGTTGGGATTGTTATCGATCAATGCCGGTTCACTTCCACCAGATGCAGGGAAGTTGGTCTCCGTATTCTGGTCGGCGTTTGATGAAAGGTAAGCTTTCCCGTTTGCATCCTTACATTGCAAGGCTATAGGAGCAGCAGTGGCCACATTGCGGTCTTCTTTATATTCCACTGTAGCTACTTCGTTCATCAGTGCTTCGGTTTTAGCAATAAGTGCACGCAAGTTGTTCTTCTTAGCTTCCATAGCTTGCATGTCGATGCTATGGCAAGTATCCGCAAACTTTTGGTAAGCTGCATCCAAACTTTCTTTGGCAGTCTTCAGTTGCTCAATCTGTTCTCTGCCCGTTTCCAGTGCCTTGCGAGCTTTTATAATTTCTTCAACAAGGGCATTGTAGTCAGCTTTTGCTGCCTCGTACTTGCTGTTCAGCACAGGAGTAGTCAGTGAAAATTCCGACATCGAGAAGTAAGGGTGATTCTTCTTCGTTTCTCCACCCCAAGTAGCCTTAACCATGAAACGCAGGTAGCGGAAATCAGCATCAAACAGGGGAGAGATAAACTCTGTACTGCGATGCTGGGGCAGTCCCGTGTTGATGGTCATGATGGGAGTGAATTCTCCATTATCCTTAGCACCTTCAATAAGGATGGTTCTCGGACGTTCCTTGCTGTCGGTATTGCGCGTAACGTAACGCATGCTGATTAGCGGAAGTTGCTGATTCTTCAAATCAACTTTCAGATAGTGGTCAAGGCTATCCTTTGATGTTTGGGTAAGTAAGAACGTGTTGATGTTCTTATCAAGCAAGTTGTATCCGTTATTGGCATCGCCATTGACCGAATTATTGGATCCAACCGCATTGCAATAAAGATAGCCTGTTTCGCTTTCCTGAGTGGTTTGCAGTTTCACTTCGGTAATCTCAGCGTTTTTGCGAATCAAAGCTTCGGCCATGCTGGCAGATTTGGCGAGGTTTTGGAAAGCCTGTTCGTTTTCTTCAACCTTGACCAATGACAGGCGCCAGCGGCTCTGCGTACCTTCAATCTTAGCCCAACCTTGCAAGTTGCCTCTTTGATGCTCGTAGTTGATGTAACCCTTGCTGCAACCAAGTGCAAAGTAATTATTGTCAAGGGTTTCCATGTGATAGGGCAGAGTCTCGCTCTTTTCAACCAACTTCATCTGCACGCTTTTTTCTGCAGCTGAAAGGTATTTGCCCGTTTCGACGTGCTTGATGTAGTAGCTGTTTTCGCCCACCATTTCAAAGAGCCATTCGCTGCCTTTGGTTTCCTCGGGCTTGATTCTCATGGCATTGTCGTCATGGCGATACACATATTTGTTCGGACCATATTCGCACTCCAATAAGTATGAACTGTTCGGTACGAACGAAATGCGTGAATCCTCAGCATTCATGATGCGGTGAATTTCCTCGGTCAGCAGTTGCGAGGTTGAAATGTAAGCCGCCTTGTCTTTGTTGTCATACACAGTTTCAGCCTTCGCCAGCAATTTTTCCAGTTCCACAACGGCCTGCTTATGGTAGAAACCAACAATGCGACTTTTCTCGTCGACTTTCTTCAGCAAATTCTTGGCATCCTCCATCGCGGTGCGCAGCAAGTCGCGCTGTTCGCCCACGGCGTCGCTACCTTTGATTTCGGTAAGTTCGCCGGCAGCGTTCACCACGTAGATGTGTAATTTGCGCGAAGCCAGTTTCTGACGGGCACGTTCCGAAAGCGTAAAGCTGTAACGGTCCGAAAAGGCTTGCAGCATGCCTTCATCGTCGTAAGCCAACAAGCCTACACCGCCCTTGGCACCGCTAACCACGATTTGGCCATTCTGCATGATATAGGTGTAGGTGCCTGTAATCGTGTCGTTTTGGGCATGGATAAAGTCGGTGTACATACCCATATCGGCCTGAGGTGCGCCGCTGTAACTGTGACGTTTCGTAGTGCCGTCGTGCGAATAAACCGTTTTGCCGGCACAGTCGTTGATGAAAATGATGTTGCGGTTCAGCGGCAGGTTCCACGATTTAACCTCGGCAATGGCTGCGTCCACCTGTTCTTGCGTCATGGTGTAGTCCGACGAGGTGTAGTCTGCCACATGGCGCTGCTTTAGCGGAGTAAAGAAGCAGTGGGCGCGGAAAAACTCCGTAAGGTCCTCTCCGGCGGCCTTGCAACACATTTTGTAGAAGTGGAGCAAGCACTGCGCACCGTCCTGATCAACTGTTACGTTCATTGGGTCTCGGCGCAGCAGTTCGAACAGGCGAGGGTAGAAGCGGTTGTTCTTGCCCGCCAGGTGATAGTAGAGCCACAACTTGTAGTAAAGGTGCATTTGCACACCCAGCGTGGTATGGAAAAAGTCGCCGTCGGGTCGGTTATATACTTTGAGCAGATTAACCAATGCGCCGTCGGCCATGTTCGAGGTGGCTTTACCGTCGAACCAAACGCAGATGTTTGAAAAAATATTGTTCGACGACTCTTTCAAACCATTCATGTGAATGAGGGCCTGGTGCTGGTGGCCTATTTCGTGGGCAGCTCCCCAAATGTTGCCATAGTTGCTGCTTTCCTTTGAGGCCATACCTACGGTGATAGCCGGGAAGGTGCTGATGTTGTAGCCGCTATAGCCGTTTGAACCAACCATATAGCCGGTTACCATACCCCACGATTTGCCATGAACGCGATACACGTCGGAGTAGTCAATCGGGGTGATGGGGTCGTCGCCCATGTAGGTGTAGATGCCTCGTGAGGGGTCGTCGAGTGTGGGGAAATCCTTTTTGGCTTGTTCGTATTCCTCGCGGCTGAGCAAACCCAGGGTTAATCGTTGGGCAAACATGAGTTTGTCCCATGCTGCAATCACATCTTCCACCTTAACCTGTTCGTTCAGGAAGTTGGACAGACCGGGATATTTTCTACCACCGGCCACCGTGCTGTCTTGATAGAGGTGCAATATCTGGTATTTACCCAGAATGGTGATGGCGTGCATATTGGCGCGCTTTTCGTAATAATCCCAATCCTCGTTTTTGTCGGGAGTGTACAGCGAGTCGCCCAAGCGGTTGTAATAACCGTTGAGGTTTCCACCTTCAATGTGGATTTTCAGATCATCGTAACTTGAAAGTTTCAGCCCGGTCAATTTGCGGTCTTTGAAAGTCTCGACCGTGTAGCAAATAAACGTGTTGGTTTCGTTATTCTTAATGGGAACAATGTTCAAGCCTTTCTTGAGCTTTGTTCCGGTTTTGGTATCACCCACGGGGCGGTTATACCCTTCGAATGTACCGAGGTAAACATAAGAGCCCTCCTTAATGTCTCCGCCCACCATGACGTAGAGCGTATCGCCCTTGCTTGCATAAATACCCGTAGGGTTGTTCATCACAGAGTGGGGTTGAATGTGGATAGCCAGGCCTGCTTCATGCGGGTTGCTGTAAGGTTCGCAGAGTTGCACGCGAAATTTTCGAGCATATTTATCGTCCCATTGAGGTTTGGAAGGATTGCCGTTTGCCTCAGTCCAGTCGTTTTTCTTGATTTTTTTAACCAGATTTCTGAGTGTTTTCGGAAGTTTCAGCAAGTCTTCATCCTTGTCCAGCTCGTCTTCTGCCATAGAGGCATACTTGTTTTGCAACACGGTGCAAGCAGTGTCGGTAAAAACCTTGTAGAGGGTTCTTTCGTAAACAAGTGCTCGGTAATATTCTGTTTTCGAAGCCTCATAATGGGCTACTTCTTTAAGCTGCTTTTCAATTTTAGCTTTATCCCAATTGGTTTGAACTTCAATTTTCCATTTTGAAAAATTGTCATTATCACTATTACAGATAATCGTATTTCGGTTACCGGCAAAATTTAAGCATAGGTTGCTCACACCATTCTGAGTGTCGCTCATGACATAATAGGTCGTAGTCCCATTTTTCTCTTTTTCAACACAATAATGATATGAAGGAGTGTCTAAAGCAATGGTGGGAATAAGCCCCCAAGGCTCTAAGTGCTTTTCCGAACTGTTCAGATACAAACCATTACCCAAATTGCGTAGCGCAAATTGTCCGGCATTGACTCCTTTGCCTTCGACTGCAATCCAAAGTTGGAAGGGATTTGTATTATTAAGCATGGCATCTCCTATCGTTAAGTTAGGAGCGCTACTTAAGGCTCTGGTATTACCTTTACAGACAAAGTGGTAAACTTTGCCATTTTCTAATTGTGCCCAGACATCCGACAGACACATTGCCGAGACCATCAGCAATGTAATCAGTTTTCGCAAGGGCATACAAACCTTGTTTACGTTCATATTTTAAAGAATTGATTGTTTGGCGTTAAAAAATTACTTTTCAATAAAGTGCTTGTTATCCTTCATACGGTTTGATGCATCGCGCAGTTTGCCGTAGTTATATTTACTTGAATGTCAAACAATAGGAAAAATATAGGCTCTGTAACAAGAGCTTATTGTGTGAAAAGAGAATATGTAAGGTTTGATATGGACAAATTGTTATCAAGCCTAATACTTATTCAGTGCAAAATTAGCAAATAATATTATTATGTGCAAGTTGATAAACAAAATATAACATAATAAAGGCATATTTTGACCAACTATCCGTTTTGATTTAACGAATTAGTACATTATCTGTGGTCAGTATACTTTTTGCTGAGGTTGAAAGTACCATTTGTGAAAAAAAAAGGTCTGACATCCAACCACGATGTCAGACCTTCGTTGTAGGTAAAAATGAAATGATGCTCAGAGGCATATCATTCATTTTTTACTTGTTAGAAAGTGAATGTGATATGTCGAAAATTCACTCCTTCATTATTTCTTTTTTGCGTCTTTGGGGTCAGAAAGTTCAACGGCAAATGAACGATTCAAACCACTTTGCGTTTTGGCACGAATCCACAGAACGCGGTCGGTGCTCAGGTTTGCATTCTTCACCACTTCATCGAAGTCCTCAGTAGTTCTCATTTCCCTGTCGTTAACCTTCATGATAATCAATCCCTTGGTAATGCCGGCATCTTTCAGTTTACCTTCGCGAACAGCCGAAACCATTAAGCCGTAAGGCAGACTCAACTGTTTCTTCTCTGCATCAGTAAGCGGGCGCAGGGCTGCACCCATGGCATCTACGTCAAGGTTTTGTACAGCCGAAGTGGTGCCTTGCACATTTCGGAGGGTGAGTGTGGCATGGCGTACCTTTTTATCGCGAATGTACGTTACCTCAATTTTATCGCCCGGACGATGATTAACCAAGAGTTCCTGAAGTTCGCCAAATTTACCAATCTTCTTATTATCGATGGCTGTAATTACATCACCTTCTTTCAGTCCGGCTTCTGAAGCAGCTCCGTCAGCGCTGACTTCAGATACATAAATACCATTGACTGTACCTAAATCAACCTCTTTGCCTTTTTCCTTTTCCATGTCGATGTAGGTCGATACATCCATACCGGCTATACCCAGTAATGCACGTTGCACAGAACCATACTTCTTCAAATCTTCAACCACCTTGTTCATGATAGAAGTAGGAATGGCAAAACCATATCCTGCATACGAACCGGTTTGTGAATAAAGCATGGCGTTGATGCCGACCAACTCACCACGGGCATTTACCAATGCACCACCAGAGTTACCGGGATTGATGGCAGCGTCTGTTTGAATGAAACTTTCGATGCTACCAGGGGCGGCACCCAGCGAACGTGCCTTTGCACTGACAATACCAGCCGTCACCGTTGATGTCAAGCTAAACGGGTTGCCAATGGCAAGCACCCATTCGCCTAATTTCAAGTTATCAGAGTTGGCCACTTGAATAGCAGGCAGTCCTTCAGCTTGTACCTTGATAAGTGCCAAGTCGGTAGTTTTGTCTGTGCCAATGATGCGTGCGCTAAACTCACGATTGTCGTTGAGTTTCACGGTGATTTCGTCCGCATCGCCTACCACGTGGTTGTTGGTCACAATGTAACCATCGGCAGTCAGGATAACTCCGGATCCGGCACCGGTACGTTTGGGCGTTTGAATGCGGCGTTGCTGTCCGCCACCGCCACGACCAAAGAATTCACCAAAGAAATCTTCGAACGGGTTATTGTACTCAATGGTTTGTGTTTTACTATTCGTTGTCACTTTAATGTAAACCACAGAGTTTACAGCCTTTTCGGCAGCAACAGTCAAATCGATGGGATTCTGCGGTACAGCAGTTGCGGCCATAGCCGGAGTTTGAAGTCCAAGTGTAAAGGCCAAAGCCAATACAGTCATCCAGGTTCTTTTCATATTCAAGATATGTTTGATTGATGTTATTATCTATGTTGTAATTTGGTGCTTTTTGATTCGATTGTGCAAAATCAGTGCCAATCAATGGTATTGTCATTACCAAGAAGTAGGTGCTCGGAATAATTTATAGCATTGTTGGTCGGCATCTTAACTAAGCGGTAGCAAAAATACAATTTCTCCTTTTTCTATGTGCATATTGACAAGTAAAAACATCAGATATTGCTCTCTTTTAACACTATTGGGTGAAAGAGTAAAACTTGTTAGGTTTACGAACCTGAAATTAAGGGCTAATTAACGCGTAATGTTAACTGCAAAGAGGAAGTAATGGGGTAGAAAGTAGCTCGTTGCCCTTTATCTTTTCTATATAAGGATAGTGCAAGGCGAGCGCAGTACCGAACTAAAAGTATGCTTTTGAGTCAAGGTATTGCCGAGCCGCATTATACCTTAATAAAGATACACCTACTTATAAGCCAGAAAATGAGCAATTAGAATTAACAGGATTGCCTTAGCCTGAAATACATGCTAAGATTATGAATAGCTCGTTTTGTATTTTTTTTAAGGATAGAATCTTAGTATATGTATTCGTAGTGTAATGAATTTAAAAACATAAGGAGAAGGGTCGTATTGATTTTAGGACAAAACACACGTTCGGTAATCAAGGAATAGACAGATTCTGAAAGCGCTGATTATCAGAAGTTCCGAGCTTGTTGAGATTCTTTAAGCGAAAAAAATAACAAGCTCGGAACTAATTTGAACAAGCTTGGAACTAATTTCAACAAGCTTGGAGCAAATTTTCAGAGTCGCGGAGTAATTTGGCAGACCGGTTTATCAATAACCCTTCTGCACTGAAAATGGTGCCCAATGGTGTTGTGAATTTTTATTTTAAGAGTTTGAAAATATGTGATTTTCTTATGCTTGTTGCACGAATAAGCACCATGGCTGAAAATATAAGGTATGACACCTATTTCATTTTCAATGTTCGCAGATAGCTTTTTTGTTCGGTGGTTATCCTATAGCTCTCGATGGCTTTTTGTATAGTTTTGTTGTGCGTCCATGGTGCAAGTCGTTTTTGCTCAAGATAAGGAATCGTGGCTTCCCATTGTTTGGCAAGAGCTGTTGCAAAGAACCATGCCACCATCATTTTTACATAATATTCATCACTTCTGACTGATGCCGGAATTTCAAGGTATGCTGCCTTAAAATCCTTATCTAAGTAATGCGACATCAGCATCTTTATGCCAAAACGACACGTGTAAATGTGTGATGATTGGGTCCAGCTCTGTATCTTCGTCAACAAATCCTGTTTGTGCTTGGCAAATATTTTGGGAGCCATTATGTCGCAAACCGCCCAGTTATCTATGTGAGGCAGGAAGGCATCTGTCAGACGGATACACGTTTCGTAGTTTCTGATTTCAGCAATCAAAAGTCCATGAAGCATATTTTCGTCGTAGTATGTATGGGGTAATTGCTTAAGGAAATCCATATACGCCATATCTTTTATGTACTCCTTTGCAAATGTGCGTAACACAGGCACACGGATACCTATGAAACAGTGGTCGGGTACGCCGGGCGTCAGTTTGGCTTGAAAAGCAGCATACTGCTTATCCTGTAAAGCAAAGAGTTTGTCTTGAAGTGATGTCATATTGTTTAGAGTAGATGATTATTTTTAAACATACGCTGATTGCTGATTATTCACCAACTCATTCAGTGTATCTTCTCTGATAATTTTCGGTTGCGCCTTACCGGCAAGAATAAGTATTTTCTTACCATTGCGGTAGATGTGTAGTTGGCGTGAACGAACAGCAGCGGTCAACTCTTCATCATTTTGTAGGGCTTGCCAAACAGGATAATAGATTCCCGTGGGTTCAAACAGCTTTTTCTGAAGATGTGAACATAGGTTTGTGGTATCAATAGTCATAACCTTTGCTTCTGGTTGTCATACAATGTGGTGTAGATACGCCATCAGTGCTATCTGTATCAGTAAAATGACAGGAATGCTATACTTGAATTTCTTATGCATTGTTTTGTGATGCCAGATTTTCATACCCAGCCATGCACCGATGCTTCCACCAAGAACAGCCGTCGTCAAAAGTTTTGCTTCAGAAATTCGCCACTTGGCTTTCCTGGCCTTATATTTGTCTATGCCGTAGAGGGCGAATGCTGCAATGTTAATGGCAAGCAAATAGAACGTGAGGTAAGAATGTAATGTATCCATATTCATCAATAAATTTATTGCGTTTTTTTGTTCATTCCAAGTGGGGCACATTTTTTCTTGCAAAATTACACTTGAAATCTTGCTTTGTATGTTCATTTTGTTTAAAATTGCATATCAGAACCAATAATCAAAGTGCTTTTCCATGAAAACGATAAAAATCTGTATCCTGTTTTTTTTGATTAGTATCAATCTGTTTGCCCAAAATAATAAGCATACATTTGCTTATGTAGACGAACTTGAAGAGTTTTCTGCAACGACATGGATTCTTGCCGGATGTGAAGAGTTTGACAGAGGTATATACAAACCTTATTACTCTGACATACAAAAGTCTTTTGGCAAGTTCAAATCGCATCCGGTAATGGCATTTCTCAAGAAGATGCGCGATATTCCAGGTGATGTTGACGTCATTTCCTATAATTCTCTTCCGATTGCCAATCATTTGTTAAGCATTGAAAACGGACATTTGCAAGTAAATCAGCATGTTGACTTGGATGAATACTTTGCTAAGAATGACAATAGATGGACGAAGGAAACATTTCTTGAATATGTGGAGCTATTGGATGACTTCTATGAGAAAAGCAATTATGCTTCCTTCTTTAAGAAGCATGCTAAACTGTATGAAAAATACCTCGAAGTAGCGAATCAACAGTTAGCAACCTTAGTTTCCGACTCGCTTTTCATGTCATTATATGGAGAAAAACTGCCGGAAGTGAAAGTGTGTATCAGTCCTGCATACGGTGTCAATAACTTCTCAAGCCTTGATATTAAGACACAGAAAAAACTGGGATTCAAAACCTTTTCATATAGTCCGATTCTCGGTGTCAGCTGTGCACCCAAGAAAATGCTTGAGAACAATATCATCAAATCAGGAACTTTCATTCACGAACTGTCGCATTCATTCACAGCCCCGCTTTTCCATGCCAATAAAAAAGATTTCTTAGAAATAGGGCGTCGCATTTACCCGTATGTAAAGGATGAATTATACAGATCCGGGTATGATGCCGATGCATTAGGCAATGAGTTCTTTAACACCGTTATGACCATTGTCTACATGCAGGAGTTGCATTTGAACAAATATTTGATTTCCCATGAAATAGCAACAGGTGGATATAAAGGATATGTATGGATTGACGAAACCATGAAGTTTATGAAGCAGTTTACTGACAACAGAAAGCAGTATCCCACCATCAAAGAATTCATGCCTCTTTTTATTGAGCACATGTACACTATTGCTGACAGAATTGATTCCATTGCGAAACGTCCTTATATTGTGTCTGTTACACCGGAAATAGGTTCAGTGGTTGAGGGTAATATAAATGAAATAAAAATAGTATTCTCAGAACCTATGCTCAATGTATATGCTACTGAGTTATTGCCTAACCATCATTCGATTTGGCCAGACTCAAGAAGAGCCCTTCGGAAATATAAACTTAGCCCTGATGATATTTCCAAGTTCGAGAATGACACGACTTTTGTTCTGAAAGTTTGTGTACCTTTGGAGTCTGGAAAATCGTATGGTATGGGAATAAATACCAGGGTACTTTATGGCACATCTAATAAATATATGAGTGTAGGCAATGCTATAAAAGATATCTATTTTATTGTGAAGTAATTGGCTGTAAGTTAGTTCTGTAGCAGCCTGCAGATTCTGCAGTTACGATACAATAACGCATTCTTAAAGTATTGAAGTCGTCTAAACTTTTCTGACGAAGATTTGAATTGGAGATTTATCTCTTCTAAATTCAATCTTCACCTTTCTTTTTGGCCGTTTTTTGACCTTTCATCAGTCGTGTAGCTCGCTACACTCCTTCGTCAAGGCCCAAAAACGCCTCAAAAATTAAGGTAAATCTTGAATTTGATAAAAGTTCAGACGACTTCATTGATAAATTTTCAATACCTATATAATTCCGGTTATCGTAGTTTGTGAAACAATAAAAAGGCGAGTCCAACTTATGTGATATAAGAGTTGGGCTCGCCTTTCATCGTTGACTGGATAGTGATATGGGTGCATCAACCATTTAAGATAGGAATTTTAAACCAGATGTGTATAAAAAAATGAGCGATAAAATACCATGAGATACTTTATCGCTCATTAAATACGATTAGCCGCATGCGATGATTATCGCATCAGCTTGTTTATGCTTGCTTTTTCAGTGTGGCAATTGTTTCTTGAAGTGCAGCAATCTTCGTTTCAGCATCGCTCTGCTTTTTGCGTTCCAGTTCAACAACTGCAGCAGGTGCGTTGTTGACGAAACGTTCGTTCGAAAGTTTTTTCTGAACGCCAATGAGGAAGCCTTGCAGATGTTTTAATTCAGCTTCGGCTTTGTTCAACTCAGCCTCAACGTCGATCAGGCCACCCAGCAGTACGGCAAACTCAGAAGTTCCAACCATGAACGAAGAAGCACCTTCACCTTTCGATTCAACAACCTCAATACCGCTGATACCAGCCATCTTAATGGTGAGTGCATTGAAAGCAGCATAGGGGTTAGAACCAACAACCTGAAGGTCGAGTTCTTCGCGCGGAGAAATGTTTTTGGAATTTCTGATAGCGCGTACACCGGTTACTACATTCTTCATGTCTTCGATGTTGGCCAGCAGTTCCGCATCGGCAGCCTGGGGCTGTTCGATGGTTTGCGGACTTACCATAATGCTTTCGCCTTCTTTACGTTCGGTTAAGTGTTGCCAAAGTTCTTCGGTGATGAAGGGCATGAAGGGGTGGAGCAGATGGAGTAGGTGGTCGAAAGCGGCGAGCACAGCCTGGTAGGTAACTGCGTCGATGGGTTGGCCATAGGCAGGCTTAACCATTTCGAGGAACCAACTTGAGAACTCGTCCCAGAACAGGTGGTAAACTTCCATCAATGCTTCGCTCAAACGGTATTTTGTATAGAGATCGGCAATTTCGGCTGCGCTTTGACGTAATTTGGCGTTGAACCATTCAACGGCTAAGCGGGCAGTTTCGGGCTGAGACAAATTGGTGTCGACGTTCCAGCCTTGTACAAGACGGAAGGCGTTCCATATTTTGTTGCAGAAGTTTCGACCTTGTTCGCAAAGGGCTTCGTCGAACAGAATGTCATTACCGGCAGGTGCAGCCAACATCATACCCATACGTACACCGTCGGCACCAAATCGGTCGATCAAATCGAGGGGGTCGGGTGAGTTGCCCAACGACTTCGACATCTTACGTCCTAATTTGTCGCGTACGATACCCGTGAAGTATACATTCTTGAAAGGCATCTTTCCGGTATATTCGTAACCGGCCATAATCATACGGGCAACCCAGAAGAAGATGATGTCCGGACCAGTAACCAAGTCGCTTGTCGGATAGTAATATTGGAATTCTTCGTTGTTGGGATCGTTGATGCCTTTGAACAAAGAAATAGGCCAGAGCCATGAAGAGAACCATGTGTCGAGGGCATCCTCATCCTGTCGGAGGTCTGTGGCCGTGAGTTCATTGTTGCCGCTCTTAGCACGGGCCAGTTCTACTGCTTCGTCAATGGTTTCAGCTACCACAAATCCACCCTGAGGCAGGTAGTAGGCAGGAATGCGATGACCCCACCAGAGCTGACGCGAAATACACCAGTCCTTGATGTTTTCCAGCCAGTGGCGATAAGTGTTTTTGTATTTGGTAGGATAGAACTTGATTTCGTCGTTCATGACGGGAGGCAAAGCCAAGTCGGCGAAGTGCTGCATCTTCAAGAACCACTGCATAGACAATTTGGGTTCGATGGGCACACCCGTACGTTCTGAACAACCAATCTTATTGTCGTAGTCTTCAATTTTTTCCATCAGACCGGCTTCCTGTAAGTCGATGGCAATTTGCTTGCGAACATCGAAGCGGTCCTGACCAACATACATGCCGGCAGCTTCAGAAAGGGTTGCGTCGTCATTGAAAATGTCGATGGCTTCGAGGTTGTACTTCTCACCAAGCATATAGTCGTTGACATCGTGGGCGGGGGTTACTTTCAAACAGCCTGTACCAAACTGAATGTCGACATACTCATCTTCAATAACAGGAATTACGCGGCCAACCAAAGGTACAATAACCTTCTTCCCCTTGAGCCAATGGTTCTTGGGGTCGTTGGGGTTGATGCACATGGCAACGTCGCCCATGATGGTTTCGGGGCGGGTGGTGGCAACTACTGCGTAGCGTCCGCGTTCGTCAGTATGAATAACTTCGCCTTCTTCACCGGTAGCTCCGGTTCCGTCGTCTTCGCTGACGTAGTATTTCATGTAATAAAGTTTGGTGTGCTCTTCCTTATAAATAACTTCTTCGTCTGAAAGAGCCGTTTTGGCGCGAGGGTCCCAGTTAACCATGCGCACACCGCGATAAATCAAACCTTTGTTGTAAAGGTCAACGAATACTTTGATTACACTTTTCGAACGTTCGTCGTCCATGGTAAAGGCAGTGCGTTCCCAGTCGCACGAAGCTCCGACGCGACGTAACTGCTGAAGAATGATGCCACCATGTTCTTCTGTCCAATCCCATGCGTGCTTTAAAAATTCATCGCGCGTAAGGTCGGCTTTCTTGATGCCTTTTTCTGCCAAACGGTTTACGACTTTGGCTTCAGTTGCAATTGAAGCATGGTCGGTACCCGGAACCCAGCAGGCATTTTTGCCTTCCATGCGGGCGTGGCGAACCAAAATGTCTTGAATGGTTTCGTTAAGCATGTGTCCCATGTGCAACACACCTGTTACATTGGGCGGAGGTATAACTACCGTATAGGGTTTACGTCCATCGGGTTTTGACGAGAAAAGGTGATTGTCGGTCCAATATTGGTACCATTTTCCTTCAACCTCTTCGGGATTGTAAGTTTTAGCTAATTCCATTATAAATAGTAGGTGTTTTGAAATTCGTGTCAAAAATGGTAAGTTTGTGCTTACTGATTCGTTGCCGATGATGTTTGATCGGACGTTTGTTCTTAGTGAACACAAACTTATCAAGTTGCAAAGTTACGGTATGGCAGGTTAACAGCAAAAGAAATGTATAAAAAGATGACATATAAGTTAATGCCAAAGCATTTCTTTGCTGATAGTTTGCCATTTTCCACCTTCACGGCGCATCGTTACTTTGGCACTGTCCCAATAGCTGGGCCAACCACCATAAATACCTCCAAGGAAGATAACCTTAATCGGATGTAGTCCTTTAGTAAGTGCCAGTTGTCGGTTTTCGGCAGAATGGCGAGGAACGGCTTTATGTGAATTGTCTACTGCAAGTTTACCATCAATATATAATTGATTGTTGTTTGTAGAAAATTCATAGATGCCCGTTTCCGGTATATTTATATAACCTTCAACCATTGCTGCGTAATCCTTGACATTGCGAACGTTCGATGGAACAGAAGCGAGTGAACGCAATGACTCAATGTTGGCAACGACTGAATCGTTTATAGCTGGCGTTCCTTTAATATGAGTTGGCTGCTGGTAGTTTCCGTCCCATTTCTTCAGGAGTAATCCTGGCTTTGCATCCGTTTTGACAATGTTCTTGCTGTACGACTGTTTATCCAGGTATAGGGTTCGCGTCGGCGAAAGAATACCTGAAGGCAGAACCGTTGCAGCATTTATTGTGGTAGAACGGTTAACCACGATGGGAGCCGAATAGGTGGTAGAGTTCACCGTTGGCTGTGTGCCGTCTGTGGTATACACAATGCGCAATGGGCGTGTGGTTTTTAATTGCAGCGTATCAGTGTCGGTAAATGCCAGATAATTAAACGAGCCATTAGGTTGTTCCGGCTGCGGAATGTGGAAGTTTACGTTACGCAGTTGTAATCGGATCGAGGCATCGCCGTCAACTCGTCTGCAGAAATCGGTGAAGTCCTTTCGCTGAACAGCAGACCATCCCACTTCAGCTAAAGCCAAAGCGCGGGGATACAACCGAAATTCAAGATGACTGACAGAGGGCAGGTATTCGCTCCAGCAGTTGGCTTGAATGCCTAAGACCAAATCCTCGCGCCCGGCATCTTTGATAGCTTTGGGTACAGGGTCGTAGCTATATACTTTCTTAAGAGGAGAGTAACCACCGATTGCGCAATAGGGTTCAGTGACAGGATCGCCTTGGAATTGATCGAAGTAGAAGCCTTGGTTGGAGGGCGTCATGAGCACTTTGTGTCCGGCCTTGGCCGCTGTAATACCGCCGGTTTCGCCTCGCCATGACATGACGATAGCCGTAGTGTCGAGGTTGCCACCTTCAAGGATTTCATCCCATCCTATAATGGTTTTTCCTTTTTTATGCAGGTATTTCTCGATGCGTCCAATGACATAACTTTGCAACTGAGCTTCATGTTTATATCCCAGCTCTTTCATTCGAGCTTGGCATTTGTCGCAGTTTTCCCATTCCACTCGGGGACTTTCGTCACCGCCTATATGAAAATATTTGGAGGGAAAGAGGGGAGTCATTTCATCAATGACGTTTTGTAAGAAATTGAACATGAGTTCCTTACCTGGGCACATAACAACGTCCTCCACACCCCAAATAATGCGGGGAGTCGTGGGCTCTTCTTTACAAGATAATTCAGGGTAGGCTGCAATGGCTGCCAGTTCATGTCCGGGTATTTCAAGCTCAGGAATGATTTCAACATGCCGTTGACGAGCATATTCTACGACTTCTTTTATTTCCTTTTGTGTATAGTATCCTTCATGAACCGACTGGTCTCCTTCGATGCGTTTGCTTCCGATAGAGGTTAGTTTCGGGTATTTTTTGATTTCAATTCGCCAACCTTGATCATCAGTTAGATGCCAGTGCATTCTATTGATTTTATAGGATGAAAGCAAATCAATTTGCTTTTTAACAGCACTAACCGGAAGAAAATGACGGCAGGGATCAAGCATTACACCGCGATGCGAAAAGCGAGGTTTGTCTGTTATCTGAACGCTCGGGATTTGCCATGTTTCAATGTTTACTGATGGAGAAGTACTTTCAACCTTGGCAGGCATCAACTGCAAGAGTGTTTGCATGGCATAGAACAGACCTGTGCCAGTTGCTGATTTAGCCGTAATTTGTCGAGGCGTTACTTCCAGTGTATAGGATTCATCACCTTGTAATGATGGGTCAATTACAAAAGTAATGGTATTTTCTGCAAATGCCTTGCCAGATTTGAGCTTGAGTCCGGTCGCATTTTTGATTTTAGATTTGAAAAAATCTGTGGTTTCTTTAGCTTCTTTGCCTTTGGCTGCAACTTGAGTAGTTAAGGGGTTGAATTGAAATGCACCTTCCGTGATTTTTGTTTCAAGAGGGGTCGGTATGATGTTCAGACCTGATGATGCAGTTTGTGCAGTTAAGCTAAGCGTACCGCATAGCATACATGCGGTTAAAATGTTCTTTTTCATGATGTTAGATTACGTTTGGTAAACTAGGATTGTAAAAGCAATCGAAGGAGTGATGACTCTAAATCCTACTTAATACATGAAACATACTGATGATAATGTATGTCTGCTTTATGCAAAGAATTCAGACAATATGAATTTATAATCCTAATTTAGGCTTTACTTTTTTATATCAATGAGGTATGTAACTTTTGCAATGATGGTGCCGTTATTTGAGCGCCCAAAAGTATCCTTTTTTGAGTTGTTGAATATATCGGAGAGTCCGTAGTAGTATCTGCCTTCAACTAAAAAGTGCCCAATCTTTGTAGAGAGTTCCAGACCTAAACCACCCGTGATGCCATAATCGAACTTGCGTTCAATGGCCTTACCATATTGATCGATAAGTCCGTTGGGACGATTGGGTACACCTTCGTTGTTCAGTGTGAAATCGCTTTGAGTGGTTTTCTCACCAATGCAATAACCTATTTGTGGGCCCGCGATGAAGTATCCCATAAGTCCTCTATTTTCCTTACCCCATCCCAAACGAGCCAACACAGGTAATTGCAGATAGTGTTGATCACGTCGGTACGTATCAGGCAGAGGTTTAGAGTTTACATCTAAGATATTTTCGTTCCAACCCAAAGTGGTGTAATTTAACTCCAGTTGCAAGGCGCAATATGTTTTGAAATACTTTTCGCTTGTAAAGCGTGCAACAACACCAATGGTTGGACCTATATGCAAGTTTTGTTTGATGGTGGGGTCAAAACCGATGGTGTTCATCGCAACACCACCGGTTACACCTATAGCTATGTTGTTTCTGGGTTCTCCAATTTGTGCATTAGCGTGTGGAGCACTCAAAGTTGCCAATAATATAACAAATACTCGGCTGATATTTTGCAGAAACTTGTAGTTCATTTTTATCTGCTTAGTTCATAGAGGTTTTTACAATGCTCAAGTTTTTCTTGAAATGTACGAGCCACATGCTGCGACTGATGTATCCACCTTTGTTGTTTACCTGGAGAAAGCGCAAATCTGTTTGTAACTTCGGTGTCGCAGCAATGGTTCCGGGCATAGGCTTTTGCGTGTTGAAATCATGTCCAAACGTAGCAAGTCCACCCAAAAATGCCAAGCTGAAATCGTAGCCAAGCGGAGCCATACGTGGTTGGCTGTTCAGCAAACTGGTTTTGAACCATTGTTTGTACGATTGATCAAATGCTGTGGCTGCAGAAGTATGCGGATAATAGTAGCTCGAAGTGAGTATGTATGTATCAGCTGCATGGAGTTGCATTTTTAGGTCGTTTTCTGTGTAAGGAATCCACTGGTCGTAGCCTAAAAGTGAAAGTTTCGCTTGCGGTAACGAACTATTTAAAGTTTGGATTTTAGGTAGCAGCGATTTGAGCGTTTCTGCCGAAGCATCGTCGGGGATAAGCATAAACGGCTCATGGGTATGACCTGCCATCAGTGATTTCAGCGTTTCAGTACTGCTTGAGATTGCTGTTGTAATTACATTGAAATTCAATGATTTCAGTTTTCGCTGAAGTTCATTGCAGAACACTCTTTTGTTACCGTTATTAGACTGTAAAATAATTACGTTCGTTTGTGGTGTAAATGATTTTGTGAATAAATCAATAGCTAAAGCCGTTTCGTAGGCAACCGGAGTGTTGATAACATATACATGCGGATTGTTATTTACTTGGTTCACCTTTGAAGAGAAAGGAATGGCCACCTTGCAGTTTCCATTTGCAGCTGTTGTTACCTCGTCAAAATGTGAAGGATAAAGTGGACCAACAATGACATCAGGCTTTTGTCTGAGAATGTCGTTCATCAGCAAGGCAACCCCTGCGTTGGGAGCAGGCTCATTGTAAACTGTGATGTTTACATTGGTTTGTTTCTCTTTTAAAGCTTCAATGCCAAGAAGCATACCTCGGTAAAACTCAACACTACGCTCATTTTCAACATTGCTTCCGATAAACGGTAACATTACAGCTACTTTAATCGAACTTAGACCTTTATATTGTGGCTGTGACGAGGACGTCTTATTTGTGCTCGCAGTCGATGCCACAGGAATGCGTATAATCATTCCTTTTTTCAATTTGTAGCTATTTTCTTTGAGGATAGGATTGGCATTTATCAGTTCTTCAACCGTGATGCCGTTGTTTTTAGCTAAACTATAAAGAGTGTCTTTTCGTTTTACCTTATATTCCTTAAAAGTATAGGGCTGTTGGGGGTTGGATGTATTGGGAACTGTACTGCGATTTGATTGCAGCATAGAAACTGCCACATTGAGACTTTTTCCAACTTCTATGTGCTCAGGTTTAACCTGCGGGTTCAAGCGCTGCAGCTCAGTTGTTGTCAGATTGTACTTTCGTGCAATGCTGTAAAAAGTTTCACCTGCTTTTATGGTATGAGTAGCTTCAGCCAACGCATTTGCGTTCACTGAACTCTGTACTTGTGCCGATGCTTCAAGGTTAGTTGAGCAAAATAAGCCCATTGAAAAGACAAGGATGTTGATATATTTCACGTTGCAGTTTTTTGATGTAAAGCAATCCGGCAGTATGGTGAATGAACCATATCCGACAGAATGTGCATGTTGTTAAATGGCCTTTTATAAAAAAAAGTAAGGCAATCAGTATGCTCTTATGCTGCAAAAATACATAAAAGATAGCATTTTATCCTTGACTTCGAAAAGAAAATAGTATTTTTGAAGTTCAAAGAGTGTATAATACTGAGTAGATGGTCTGAATTGTTTTTCAAGAAGAAAAATTCTTACACCTATCTTACTTCGTTGTGGATGAATACTTAAAAAAGCGTAGCAGTGGTTCTTCCGTAATGGGGTAGCAAGTGTACGATAGATTGCTATATTTCATTATATGGAAAGAGTGATCAGAACCATACAGACTGTTTACAGACAATCATAGGCAGATGCTTCATTTATATAAGGTTAGCGATGCCGATGAAATCAGTTTTTATATTTATAGCTAAATTTCGATGTAACGCATGAATTATACTTCACTTTTAACTGGATTGTTTGCCCTGACAACGGTTATGCCAGCGATGGCACAAAAACGGAAAAATGCGGCTAAAAATGAACCCGTTTTATCTGTTGAACAACTGATTCAACAATATCGTTTTGACGAGGCAGCGCAATTATTGCAACGAGAAATTAAGGCTGCACAAAAAGCAGGCCGCGATACGGAACGCTTGGATGCCGATATGCGACGTGTCAATATGGGTTCTGATATGTTGCGAGGAACAGAAAAAATCACATTTGTCGATAGTTTTCAAGTTTCGCGTAAGCAGGTGTTGAATACCATTCGTTTGTCTGCCGAAGCTGGAAAGTGGCTTTCTACATCATCTTTGGGCGACGCTTTCAAATCGCGGCCCAAAGTGCTGGGAAAACTAGCCTTTGTCAATGAACTTAACGACCGCATTTTCTTTGCTGCGTCAGATTCTGCTCATGGTGCAAAAACCATTTGTTCGGCGTATCATTCTGGCAATAAGTGGGGTACTTCTACAAAGTTGAATGGCCTTAACGATCATGCAGAAGACCAAGATTTTCCTTTTGTAATGCCTGATGGTGTTACCTTGTATTTTGCTTCTCAAGGTGATGAAAGTTTAGGTGGTTATGACCTTTTTGTTACTCGATACGATACAGAAAGCAAGGAATACTTGAAACCGGAAAACTTGGGAATGCCTTTCAATTCGCCAGCAAATGACTATATGCTTGCTATTGACGAATCGGCGAAGTTAGGCTGGCTGGTTTCAGACCGCTTTCAGTCTTCTGCCGATAGCGTGTGTGTTTATGTGTTCGTTCCGAGTGAAAGCCGTGAAATTTATGAAGTAACAGAGGATACACACTCACAACTGATACGTTTGGCTCGTCTAGAGTCTATCGCAGAAACACAAACAGATAAATCTGTTGTGATTGCTGCCAAACAACGCATGGCTGATTTAATGGAGAAACGCGAAGAAAAGACTGCCCAAAAACGCTATGTGATAAATGACCGCACCGTATACACCAGTTTAAAGCAGTTCCGAAGCGATGCTGCAAGAAGAATTGCCAAACAAGCTGATGAAGCAAAAAAGCAGATAGATGATCTGAAAGCAAAGCGCGATGATTTGCAACGATTGGCTGCTCAGGGAAATAGAACTTCTGATGTTCTGTCGAAACTCAAGCAAATCAATCAAGTGCTTCCTCAGTTAATAAAGCAGTACGAGAGTCTGTGTAAAAACATGCGCCAAGCAGAAGTTAAGTAAAATACATTTCTTCATATTGCGCATCTCTCGCTGTTTCCTATTATTCTGATACAACAGATATTTTTCCTAATGTTATTATGTGTGGCGACTTACTCATCTGAGAAGTCTTTTGGGTGAGTTGCCTCTACTTTAAATCTTTACAATCATGACTAATCAAAAACCTATTGCCCCATCTGAGCTGATTATCAATCCTGATGGTAGTATATTCCATTTGCATGTACGTCCGGAACAGTTGGCTGATAAAGTAATTTTGGTGGGCGATCCCGGGCGCGTGCCTGTTGTTGCAGCTCATTTCGAAACCAAAGAATGCGACATTGAAAGTCGTGAGTTTCGTACAATTACCGGAACCTTCCAAGGTAAACGCATTACGGTTGTTTCCACGGGTATCGGATGTGACAACATCGATATTGTGGTTAATGAATTGGATGCACTTGCAAACATTGATTTTGAAACACGTTGTGTGCGTCCTGTGTTGCGTCAACTCGAGTTGGTTCGCATTGGTACTTGCGGCGGATTACAGCCCTTTACTCCTGAGGGTACATTTATTGCAAGTAAACGCAGTATAGGCTTTGATGGCCTGCTCAATTTTTATGCAGGACGCAACGAGGTATGTAATCTCGATTTTGAACAAAAGTTCCTGAATCACATGCAGTGGACAGGTTCACAATGTATTGCTCATCCTTATGTTGTGAGTGCAGATGAAGAGTTACTGGAGCGTATAGCCCAAACAGATATGGTACGTGGTGTGACCATAGCTTGTGGCGGATTCTTTGGTCCTCAAGGCCGACAATTACGTTTACCTTTGGCCGATCCACACGCAAATGCTAAGATTGAAAGCTTTACCTATGGCGAGGAACGCATTACTAATTTCGAGATGGAGAGTAGTGCATTGGCTGGTCTGTCCCTTTTGATGGGACATAAAGCTTTGACTTGTTGTATGGTTATTGCTAACCGTGTGGCGGGTCGTGCCAATCCTAATTATAAGAATAGTATAGACAACTTAATCAAGCTCGTGCTTGAACGAATTTAAGTTGTGCTTATATCTCTTCTTTTAAGCATTTGAGGTAGATTTACACTGTAATGTTTACACAAGGCTTTACCACCTTTAAAAGGTGTGTAAGGCCTTTTCTTGGCTCAGTCGCAAAAGTGTGTGTTAGAAGTCAACAACGCATACCGGATTTCAGACAGGCCTACCTGCCTTACTTTCAGTTGTAACATCGTGTCAAAGAACGCTGAATGAATCACAATAAGGAATACTGTTTTTTCATCCTTCAAGGCTAATGTGCAGCTTATCAATGCTTT